>WNGM01000137.1_pt1 | contig 93398 bp, 92 predicted proteins | sample 5400571 | NCBI WGS metagenome assembly WNGM01 (sample SAMN13153378, study PRJNA577476) | soil metagenome | isolation source: 100 cm soil or saprolite under Garry oak tree replicate 2 | place: USA:California | collected 2016-06-15
AGGCCGGAGTTGACCGCGGACATCACGTCGGCGTCGTCCAGGTACAGGTTGGCCCGCGCCGAGGTGTTGAACCACGCACCGTGTCGGGCCCCTTCACGTGCCGCACCCTGGAGGTTCACGGCGAAGTAGAAAGCGCGCGACAGGTCGAGCAGCCCCATCATCAAAAGCAGCAGGACGATCGAGGAGATGGCGAACTCGACGAGCGACTGGCCGCGCTGACCACGCCCTCGGCGGACCCTGGCTTTCACTGACACAGCGGCAATTGAACCCGATCGGACTGCAGGATGCTGCACATTAACCGAATAACGAGGCAGCAGGCATTTCCGTGCTCTTGTTAATCGGACGCCGGTTGGCAACCTTACGGCGGAGTCGATTTCGACGACCTTCCAGCGCAGCGGCTTCTTCGGGAAGGCGGCTTTGCGCGGCCTCCACCACGGCCAGCGCTCGCTCGGGGTCGCGTCGCCTCCACTCGAGCAGCCTCGCACGCGCCACCGTCAGCCGGACGTCGGAGGCGACGCGCGACTCCATGACTCCGAGCAGCTGCTCCGCGCCTGCCACCGACGTTTGCCGGCGCGCCAGCCGCCGCGCCAGCAGCAAGCCGGCGGTGGCGGCTGATTCGTCGGCGAAGCCGGCGGCGTTGCGCAGCGCACGCCAGCCGTCCGCGCGAGCTCCCCGCCGCAGCCGGTGCCGGCCCAGCGCCAGCCAGTCCGACGCGTCCATGGCCCCGTCGCCGCCTTGCAGCCGGGAAAGCAGCCGCGAGTGGAGGTGGACGAGGCTGATCACGTCCAGCCGGTTGTGCTCGAGCACCGCTTCGAGCAGCGGGCTCGAACCGTAGCGAAGAAAAGCGAAGTAAGCGTCCGGTGCGAGCGCCCCCGCCACCGGGTCGTCGCGCTCGAACCCGAGGACCCGCTCTTCGACCATCCGCAGGTTGCACCGTTCGAGGCGGTGGCGATAGAGGGCTCGGACCAGGGTGAGCAGGTCGACGTGGGGCGGGTGGTCCAGCTCGCCGGGCATTCGCGCCATCACCCAGCGCGTCTTCAGTACCGGCAGGTCGAAGGAGCCGCCGTTGAAGCTCGCGAGCCCGACCGCCGGCTCCAGCTCTTTACGCAGGCGATACAGGAAAGCGGCTTCGAGGCCTGGCTGCGGCATGAAGAGCTGCGCCAGCCGGAGGCCGCAGTCGATCGGCAGTGCCACTGCCGCGGCGAAGACGTAGGTGCCTGCGCCGCCGCCCAGCCCGGTGGTCTCGGTATCGATGTAGGCCACAGATCCCGGGTGTGGATCCAGCGGAGGCAGGGAGAGGACGTCTTCGCGCAGAAACGCATCGCCGAAAGGAGTCGGCACCGCCTCAAAGCCACGGGGAAGCTCGACCGGGGGTGCAGAGGCCGGTCTCGGCCCGGACAGTCCGCCTAGACGGTCAAGACGCTCTCGGAGGTCGCGGACAGCAGTCGCAGGCATGCGCTCTTGGCTCCTTCGACGAGATGCAGCGGTCCGATGCAGGAAGGACATCCGGCGAGGCAGGGGCAGTCGCCGACCAGCGCCGCCGCCTGCTCGAGCAGCTCCAGGTGCAGCTCGTACATTCGCTGCGAGTAACCGACGCCCCCGGGGTAGATCTCATAGACCGTCACCGTCGGCAGCCGTGTGGTGGCGGAGCGCACTTCCGCGACCGCGCCGAGATCGCGCGGGTCGCACATGAGCCGGATGCTGGCGACGTGGCGCAGCGAGTGAGCCATCCCCTGCAGCCCGGCCTCCAACGTTTCGCGCCCGAGCGCCGTCCACAGCTGGTCGTCGACGGTGATCCAGTAGCCGGTCGTGTGCAGCGTCTGCTCCGGCAGGTGGATGGGACCGGAGCCGATGTTCTCGTGCGTGTGAAAACGGATCTTCTTGAACATGCTCGCGAGGGACGTGATCTTCACCTCGCCATGGCAGCGGGCGATCGCGTCGCCCTCCGGACCGGCGAAGGTGTCCAGGACCTGCACAGTCACGGAGGCGAGCGCGTCGGTGTAGTAGTCGACGTCGACCGGATGCACGTAGGCCTTCTTCTCGTCCCAGTCGAGGCGCTCGACATGAAACTGCGCGCCCTCGTGCAGGTAGACCGCCTCTTCATGCAGGAGCACCGGCGCTGAGAACTGGTCCATCTCGCCGATGACGGACGGGCGCGGCTTTGAGGTGTCGATGATGACGACGTTGTCCGCGGCGATGCGCCTGAGGTGGACCTCCTCGGCTGGAAAGGCCTGGCGGCTCCAGAACCAGCGATCGCCCGAGCGCGTCGCCGAACCGTCCTCTTCGAAGAGGCGCAGCAGCTCGCCCACGTCCGTACGCCCAAGCCTCTCGTCGGCCTCGAATGGAAGCTCGAACAGGCCCGCCTGCAGGTGGCCGGCCAGCAGGAGCAGGTTGTCGGGGTCGATCAGCCCCTCCTCAGGGTCGGTGCTCAGGAAGTACTCGGGGTGGCGGACGATGAACTGGTCGAGCGGCGAGCTCGAGGCGACGAAAACGCCGACCGACCCTGACCGCCGTCCGGCCCGCCCGAGCTGCTGCCAGGTCGAGGCGATGGTGCCGGGATAACCGACGAGAACCGCCGCCTGCAGGCTGCCGATGTCGATGCCGAGCTCGAGGGCGTTCGTGCTGACGACGGCTGTGATGTCGCCGTCACGAAGGCCGGCCTCGATCTCACGGCGGTGCAGCGGCAGGTAGCCGGCGCGGTAGCCGCGCACGCGCTGGGATGCGTCCAGACGCGGGGCGAGGTCCTGGCGCAGGTAGCTCAGCATCACCTCGACCTGCAGCCGGCTGCGGCAGAACAGGATGGTCTGCACGCCGGATCGAATCCACGGTGCGGCGATGCGCCTTGCCTCGAGCATCGAGCTGCGGCGAATGCCCATCTCTCGATTGAGCAGCGGCGGGTTGTAGAAGATCAGCCGCCGCTCTCCGCGCGGCGCTCCGCTGCGATCGATCAGCTCGATGTTCTCCTCCTCCAGCAGCCTGGTGGCGAGCTCTCGTGGGTTCGCGATCGTCGCCGATGCGCAGATGAAGGTCGGGCTCGACCCGTAGAAGGCGCATATGCGTTTCAGCCGGCGGATGACGTTGGCGACCTGGCTGCCGAAAAGGCCTCGATATGTATGGAGCTCATCGATGACGACGAACTCCAGGCTGGAGAAGAGCCTTCGCCACCGCGTGTGATGCGGAAGGATGCCGGTGTGGAGCATGTCCGGGTTCGTCATCACGACGTGGCCTGCTTCGCGGATCGCGGTGCGGCGTCCGGGCGCGGTGTCGCCGTCGTACGTGTCGACCCGCACGTCGATGGGCAGCCCGTGCTTGAGGGCGCTCAGCTCGGCGAGCTGGTCTTGCGCCAGCGCCTTCGTCGGGTACAGGTACAGCGCGCGGCGCTCAGGATTCTCGAGCAGCCGCTGCAGGACCGGCAGGTTGTAGCAGAGTGTCTTGCCGCTCGCTGTGGGCGTAACCACGACGAGATGGCGGCCGTTGCGGACGGCGTGGTATGCGTCGGCCTGGTGCGTGTATAGGCGTACGATGCCGCGCGCAGCAAGGGCGTTTGCGAGCTCAGGCCGTATGTCGGAAGGCAGCGCGGCGTACTCCGCGGCGGCCGCAGGAATGACGTGGTCCAGGGTTATGTCTCCCGGAAAATCGGCGGCGGCAAAGGTGGGAGAGGCAGCCATGGCGCGTCGGGGAGGTTAAACGAACATTCGTTCGGAGTCAAGCGGGCATAAGGGTGAAACGGCCCCTGAGTACCAGCCTGGGTCAGAGGCTGATTTCGAGCGGCTCTACAGAACCTCGTACCGCCGCATCCTCGGGACCCTGATCACGATGCTGCGCGATCGGTCCGCCGCCGAGGACTGCACGCAGGACGCCTTCGAGCGCGCCTATAAAGCCTGGAAGACGTGGCGGCCTGACGCGCCCGCCGAAGCCTGGCTGCACCGAATCGCCATCAACGTGGCGATCAACGGGCAGCGGCGCGAGCGGCTCCAGGAGGTCGGGGCGGTGCTCCGCAGGGTTGGTAGGCCCACGGTCCCGGCCGATCCCGCCTTGCTGGCCGAACGGTCCGAACTGCTGGTCGCCCTGCGCAAGCTGCCCCCGAAGCAGGCGGCCGCGATCGTCCTGCGCCACTTCCACGGCTACACCAACCGGGAGATCGCGATCTCGCTAGGGGTGCCCGAGCGGACGGTCGCATCCCGCCTGGCGGCAGCCCGCGCCCGGCTCCAGGACCTCCTGGAGGGAGCCCGTAGAGGCCAAAAGTAGATTGGGTAGATCCGCCCCGGAGCTTGTTCTTTCTTGCCGATGAACGAGACCGGCGACTTCGAGCTGGAGCTGGAGCGGGAGCTGCATCGGATCCTTGATCCGATTGCGGCGCAGCCCATTCCTCCTCGTCGCGCACCGGTTCCCGGCGGGATCGCGAAGAGGCTCCTGGGCGGCGCCGGCGCGGCTCTCAGCCTGAAGCTGCTCACCGGCGTGGCGGTGGCTGCATTCGCCGCCGGCGCTGCCGGCGTGGCCACCGAGGTTGCAGTGACGGGCAGCCTGAACCCGTCGGACTGGGGCCAGTCGGTCACACAGGCGGTGCAGACGTGCAAGGACACCCTGCGGGCGTCCGGCACCCGTGGCATCGGCCCTTGCGTGAGCGCCATCGCCAAGCAGCACGGCGCACAGACGAGCCAGCAGCCGACCAATGCCGGTGGCGCCGTCAAGGACAGCGGCAAGCCCAACGCCAACAGCCACGACAAAGGCAAGAGCAATGGCACCGGGAATGGCAATAACGGCCACAAGACCCCGGGGTCAGGCGGAGGCGGCCGCAACCCCTGATCGCGGCTTGATCAAGACCCTTCCTCTCGTCGGGGCCGGGCCGCAAGGCTCGGCCTCAAACATTTAGCAGGTTCGTCCTTTTATATGCGTGGCAGCCTTCCAGCGTTGGCCTTCGGGCGTGTCGGTGACCGCCACCCCCATCGCAGCGAGCTGGTCGCGCAGGCGGTCCGAAGCGTCGAAATCCCTGGCGGCGCGAGCCTTCTCGCGCCCTTCGAGCAGCTGCCGGGCACCGTCGGGCAGCTCGGCGTCGGGTGCCGGCCGGTCGAGGTCCAACCCCAGCACGCGGTCCCACCTGAGCAGCAGCTCGCCCTTGCCGCGGGCGAGGAGGCTCGAGTGAGCGACCTCGGAGACGAGCGCCATCGCGCCAGGCAGGTCGAGGTCGTCCGCGAGCGCGGCTCGGAATCGAGCTTCGAATCCTTCGACGTCTGCCTGATGCGATGACCTATCGCTTGCGGCCGACCATTCCGCCACCCTCTGGCGGAGCAGCGCGAGCGCCCGATCCGCGCCGGCCAGCCCTTCGGCGCTGAAATTGAGCTTGGTCCTGTACTTCGCCTGCAGCGCCAGGTAGCGAAACGCCAGGGGATCGAAACCCTGGTCGACAAGCTCGGTGATCCGGAAGAAATTCCCGGCCGACTTCGCCATCCTGGCCCCCGCCAACAGCAGCAGGCCGCCGTGCATCCAGAGGTTCACCACCCGATGCCCGGTGACGCCCTCGGATTGCGCGAGCTCGGCTTCGTGATGCGGAAACACGTTGTCCGCGCCTCCGGTGTGGATGTCGAACGTCTCGCCGAGCAGCGACATCGACATCGCCGAGCATTCGATATGCCAGCCCGGGAAGCCAGGGCCCCACGGGCTGGGCCACACCTGCAGGCGGTGCTCGCCGGCAGCCTTCCAGAGCGTGAAGTCGCCGGGGTGTCGCTTGCGCGGGTCGACCTCGCCCCGCGCGCCCGCGAGCAGCTTGTCGGTGGTGTTGCGCGACAGCCGGCCGTAGGCGGGAAAGCTGGCGATGTCGTAGTACACCGTGCCGCCGACCTCGTATGCGTGGCCTCTCGCGATCAACTTCTCGATCAGCTCGATCATCTGCGGGATGTACTGGGTGGCTCGCGGATTGTGGTCGGCCGCTCGGATGTTGACCAGTGCGGCGTCCTCGACGAAAGCGTTGGTGTAGTACGCCGCGATCTCTTCGGGCGATTTGCTCTCCAGGCGCGCCGAGACCAGCATCTTGTCCTCGCCCCGGTCGAAGGTGTCGTCGGTCAAATGCCCGACGTCGGTGATGTTCATCACCTGCTCGGTGCGGTAGCCGAGATACTCGAGGCTCCGGCGGAGAAGGTCCGGGAGCATGAACGTGCGCAGGTTGCCGATGTGGACGTAGCGGTAGACCGTCGGACCGCAGGAGTAGATGCGGACGACGCCTTCGCGAAGTGGGTGCAGCTCCTCTTTCTGCCGGGTGAGCGTGTTGTAAAGGCGCAATGCCGTCATCAGATCGAATCTATGCTCGCAGTAATGCGAGCACACAAGCTCGAGGGCGCCGGCGTGACTGTTGCGGACATCGAAGGCCGCGTCCTCGTCCACGACCTGGGGCCCGACCTGCGCAAGGGAACGGTCCTCTTGGCCGACCACGTGGACCGCGTGCGCCGCTTCGGCGAGGTCCATGTGGTCGAGCTCGAGCCGGGCGACCTACACGAAGACGTGGCCGCCAGGAGGCTGGCCGCCGCCCTTTCGGCGCCGAACCTGGAGGCCCAGCCGCCGGTCCAGAGCCAGTCGCGGCTCATCGCAACGCGGCGCGGGCTCGTGCGAGTACGAGCCGAGCTGGTCGATGCCATCAACGCGCTCGGCTTCATGTCCATCTTCACGTTGATGGACGGGCAGGCGGTGAAGGAAGGCGAGGAGGTGGCCGGCTGCAAGGTGACGCCGGTGGCGGTGCCGGGCCGCCTCATCGAGGACGCCGAACGGATCGCCCGCGAGCAAGGCCCAGTCGTCGAGCTGCTCCCGTTCCGTCCCCTGCGCACGTTCGTCGTGGCGACCGAGCGCCTCAAGCCGAAGGCGCGGGATCTCTTTCGCGCCGCGGTCACGGCGAAGCTGGGTTGGTACGGAGCCGAGGTGCTCGCGGTCCGTGAGGTGGCCCGCACTCCGGCGGCGGTCGCGGGCGCATATCGCGAAGCGGCCGAGAAGGAGGCCGAGCTCATCCTCTTCGCGGGTGCTTCCGCGATCGATCCTCTCGACCCCGCGTACGCGGAGCTCACCAGCGCCGGCGGGCGGCTGCTGCAGCTCGGCGCGCCCATGCACCCAGGCAGCATGCTCTGGCTCGCACGCCTCAACCACGCGGCGGTGGTTGGCGTGGCCTCGTGCGCCGGCTTCGGCCGGTCGAGCTCGCTGGACCTCCTGCTTCCGTTCGTATTCGCGTACGGCCGCGCCGACGCCAAGGACCTGCTCCGCCTGGGTCATGGGGGGCTGATCGAATCAGGCGCCGGCCGCCGGTTTCCTCCTTATTCATGACACCAGGCTTGAGGCGCGGCGTGGAGCTGTTCAACAGCGGACGTTACTGGGATGCGCACGAGGTCTGGGAGCACGAATGGATGCCGGACCGGAAGGGACCAGAGGGAGGTTTCTACAAGGGCTTGATACAGGTGGCCGCCGGCTGCCTGCACTACTCGCGGCGCAACCGCCGTGGTGCGGTCAACAAATGGAGAAGCGGCGCGGATTACCTGCGGCCCTACCTACCCGAGCATCGGGGCATCAGCCTGGCTGCGCTCGTCCGCTCGGTCGACGGCTATCTCGAGGCCATGGGTGGACGTGCATGGCCCGAGCTGGTCATGCCGATAATCGCCTGATGGCCGATTTGCCTGACGAATACTCGCGCGTCAACCTATCCAGCGACCCCGTCTACCGATACCTACGCATCACCAAGGGCGGGCCGGGGGGTGTTCCCGGGAGGGCCGCCGAGCAAGACCTGGTCGACAGCGCCTGGCTGCAGCGGCTGCGGCGCATCCATCAGCTCCAGAGCGCGTGGTGGGTTTTCGCGACCGCGGAGCACTCACGCTTCCAGCACGCACTTGGCGCCATGCATCTCGCCGGGGAGTGGGCCCGCCACCTCCACCCGACGCTCGCCTCGTGCTGTTCCGGCACGCCCTCAGTCGCTCTGGTGGAGGAGACCATGCGCATCGCGGGCCTGCTGCACGACGTCGGCCACGGCCCGTTCGGCCATTTCTTCGACGAGAACTACCTGGACACGTGGGGCATCGACCATGAGGTCGTCGGTCGCACGTTGATCGCAGGCCCACTGGCCGAGCTCGTCGCCGGGCTTGGGGCGTCTCCCAATGGCGATTTCGCGCCAGGCGAGCGCGTAGACCCGAGATGGGTGGCATACCTCATCGCCGCGCCCGACCTGGAAGGCTTCGACGCCCCGGCCTGGTTGGTCGCCTTGAAGCCGGCCATGGTCGGGGCGTATTCGGCTGACAACATGGACTACGTCCCTCGCGATTCCTATATATGTGGGGTCGCGGCGGGACCGGTCGACGTCCAGCGCATCCTTCACTACTCCTTTATCTCTGAACGGGGCCTGACGCTTCACGCCCACGCCGCCGAGGCCCTGTACATGTTCTTGAGCGCCCGGCTCTACCTGTACGAACAGGTTTATTTCCACCGCACCGTGCGCCGCATCGACCTCCAGCTCCGGGAGGTCTTCCGCCCCACCGTCGAGCTCGTCCTCGGGGGCAACCCGCTGGAGCGCCTGGATGAGTACCTCATGTTCACGGAGTGGGCCCTGCTTTCAGAGGTCAACCGGTGGGCGCTCGGCGACGGGGACGCTCGCAAGCGCGAGCTGGGCAAGGCCTGGGCCGACGTGGTCGCCCGCAAGCTCAAGTGGAAGCTGGTCTACCAGGGCCACACGGATGCGGTGGAGGCCGGCGCCGCGCTCAGCGTCACGCGCGAGCAGTTCGCGCAGCTGCTTCGTGAGAGGCTGCCGGCCCGCCTCCGCACGATCGAGTTCGAGGTCGACGTGGCCGCGCAGGAGTCTCGCGCTTTCAATCCGATCAACGAAACCTCCGACATCCTCATCTACGACCCGCTCGAGGATCGCTACCAGCAGAGCCAGGTGCTCGACCTCTTCCGGCGGCTCCCCGTCCGGATGACTCTCTTCAGGATCTTCGCGCGAGATACAGCGCACAACCGCGAGCTCATCGCCGCCGCGAACGCGATCCTCGGCTCGGCCTGACCTACTTTCCGAAAAGCCGCTTCAGCAAGGAGGGCTTCTCGGAGGGCGGTTGGTACTGGAGGTCGATCCCGCCGCCCGACCGTGGCACCGCTTTGATGTGCTTGGTCCAGTCTCCCTTGTCAGGGCTCTTGAACCTGTCATGGTGTGCGTTGATCTGCGCCTGCAGATCACCCGCCGCGGGTAGGGCAGCCCCCCTCCACACGTACTTCTGGCCAGATGTGGGTGTCATCGCCGGAGCAGGATCGAGGCCGAGGTCTCCCAGCGATGCGAGCAGTCCCCTGCCGTCGACATCCTCGATGTCGATTCGAGTTTCACTCGCGAGAGGGCCGCCGACATCGAGAGGTTGGGTGAGGCTCGAGCGAACGTTCCAGTGAAGCCTCACGAGCCGGCCTTTCTCGGCTGCGGTGAGCCAGAAAGTTCCGCTCACCGTCTCGGCCCCGACCGAAGCCACCATGCAATCGAGGTCGTACGACAGGGAAACGACCAGGTCGGGACTGCTCGTGAGCACCATCGCCGGGTCGAGAACGAAGCTCCGGCCGTCGTGCGAGGTCACGTGGAAAGCGTCCTCGCCCTGCGGCAGCTCGAGCCACTGCGCAGGCGCGACCAGACCCCGGTCCTCCAGGGTTCCGATGTGCCTTTGCAGCGCGCTGAGCAGATCCGGCCACGGTTTGTCCGCCGCCAGGATGCCTTCGTGCATCCCCATCAGAGGTCGTCCCCGTCGTCGAACCCGCCACCGCCGAAATCGTCTCCATCACCAAAGCTGTCGTCGCCGCCCCCCATGTCATCGCCGCCGAAGTCGTCGCCGCCATCCTCGCTCGAGCGCGTGGTCGCGAACGTCGACACCAGGCGTCGCAGTGCCCGCTTACCGCAATGCGGGCACACGGGGTCGGGGGATGAGTAGCTGGGCAGCAGCGCCGACGAGCGCTTGCCGCACTCCTCGCAGCGGTACTCGTAGATGGGCATGACTACCATTCTCACCGTGATCGAGCTCGAGCGCATCCGTGCTGCCGCCGAGCGGGCGCGCCCGCACGTGCTCCGGACGCCAATGGTTCCGGTGGAAGGTGCATGGCTGAAGGTCGAGTGCCTGCAGCCCACCGGCAGCTTCAAGGTGCGCGGATTCTTCGCGGCGGCGCTCGCGCTGTCAGAGGACAAACGGCGGAAGGGCTTGATCACGGTCAGCGCCGGCAACGCGGCGCAGGCATGCGCATACGCGGCCCACGCGCTCGGAGTGTCGTGCCGCGTGGTCATGTACGACACGGCACCCGCGACCAAGGTCGACGGAGTCAAGCGATGGGGCGGCGCACCCTGGCTCATGCCCCGCGCGGAGCTCCTGGACTGGCTCGCCAACGATGGCTGGAGGTCGGAGCCCGAGACCTTCATTCACCCGTTCGCCGACACGGAGGTCATGGCCGGCCATGGCGGCCTGGGGCTGGAGCTGCTCGAAGACGTACCTGCGCTGGGCCGCGTGGTCGTCCCCGTCGGCGGCGGGGGTTTGATCGGCGGCGTCGCCTCCGCGATCAAGGGCGTGCGGCCGGATGTCGAGGTGATCGGCGTGCAGTCCGACGGCTATGCGATGTGGACGCGCGCCCTCGAAGCCGGCGGCCCTGTGTCCATCACCCCCGACACCATCGCCGACGGCACGACCGCGCCCTTCGATGCTCGGATGCTTCCTTTGATGAAGGAGGTCGTGGACCGCTGGCTGACCGTCCCCGAGCCGAGGCTGCGCTCTGCAATCCCCGAGCTGGCGGTCGCGGGCAAAGTGGTCGCCGAAGGAGCCGGTGCGCTCGCGTACGCGGCGCTCGAGCAGCTGCCTCCGGGGCCGGAGACCGTCGCCGTGGTGAGCGGCGGCAACATCGACCCGAAGCTGCTGGCGAGCCTCCTCAGCTAGCCGGATCCAGCGGGGTGGGCGTGTCGACCCGCCGCTGCATCGCCCAGGGCCCGAAGCGGATGACCGCCACCAGCATGCAGACGAAGAGTACCGCCAGCAAGACCCCGATCCCAGTCGAGACCCAGTAGATCCAGGAGGGCAGGCTGTAGATGTTTAGAGCCGACGATCCCGAGACCGCGGCGATGATGTTGAAGGGCAGCGAGAGCGTGCTCAGGCCCAGGAGGACCAGCAGGGTATAGAACATCCACGTCCATCGCTTCAGCGCCCCGATGACTACCAACGTGGCGATGGCGATCACGACGAAAACGACAAACCACAGGGTCACCGTCATCATCGACGTGTACGTGCCGAGGATCTCAGGCGGCGGCGTACCGATGTCGGGATTCTGTGCAGCCTGCTGCTGAATGGCCTGGTTCATAGCCTGGGACATCGTCCCCGCCATCCAGAACGGAGTGCTGGTCGTATAAGCCGCGTAGAGGACGGACACCGCTATGACCGCGTACTGGATCGGCTTCGTCCAGCGCGTCGGCTCGCGCCGAGCGGCCGGCTGCGGATACGCCTGGTAGGACTGATATGGCGGCGCGACCATGCCTGTCAGCGGCACCCACGCGCTTCCGTTCCAGCGCCACCTGCCGTCCGGCGAGAGTGTGCTGATCCATCTGGAGCCGTCCCAGTAGTACAGGCCGTCGTCGGACAGCTTCAGCTCAGCCATTTGCGTACTTTATGCGCCACGTGAAGGCTGATCTCATCCTGGCCCGCGGCCACATTCGAACTCTTGGGCGCGGCGGCCTCGCGGACCTCACGCACCTGGCCATCGCCGGCGGCATCGTGATCGCCGCCGGTGGAATCGAGGTGATGGGCCTGCGCGGGTCGCGCACCCGGGTTCTAGACCTCGCCGGTGCCCATGTCCTGCCTGGCTTCAACGACGCACATGCGCACGTCGTCTACTACGGACTGACCCGATTCGGTGCTGACCTGGGCGGAGCGGTCAGCGTCGCCGACATCCAGGAGCGGCTCCGGGTTCACGGTCGGGGCCTTGCGGACGGCGAGTGGCAGCAGGGCATGGGCTACCGAGCGGCCGAGCTGGCCGAGAAGCGGGCGCCACATCGTTTGGAGCTCGACAAGGCGACCAGAGAGCGGCCCGCGTTCATCGACGAGCGAGGCGGCCATGCCCGCGTCGCCAATACCGCGGCGCTGACAGCCGCCGGCGTGACCGACCTCACCAAGGACCCGCCAGGGGGACGCATCGGCCGCGATGGTGACGGAACGCCGAACGGCCTGCTCCTCGAGTCGGCGATGAGGCTGGTCGCCGACGTGCAGCCGCATCCGCCGCTGCGCCGTCGGATGCAGGGGATCCTTTTGGCGCAACGCCTGCTGGTCTCGCGCGGGATCACATCGGTCGGCGCCGCGGTCAACCGCGGTTTCGCCGACGACCTCCGCGCGTACGAGCTGCTTGCCGAGCGCGGGCGGCTGCGGATGCGCGTCAACGAGTTCCTTTCCTGGGAGCTGCTCGAGGCTGCCTCCGGATTGGGCGTCAGGGCGGGCTTCGGTGGCGCCGTGGTGCGAGCCGGACCAATCAAGGTGTTCGTGGACGGCGGGGCTGAACGCGTGGCCATGCGATCGGGCAAGAGCGTCTGGCGAACACCCCCGGCGGAGCTACGCGAGCTGGTCGGCGCGGCCTCGCGGGCCGGCCTGCAGGTCGCCGCGCACGCGATCGGCGACAGCGCGATCGCTGCGATGTGTGATGCGGTGGAGGCAGCCGGCGCGGTCAAGCTGCGACACCGTGTCGAGCACTGCACCATCTGCCCGCCGGACCTTCAGCGCCGCCTCGCACGCCTGGGGATGGTCGCGGTGATGCAGCCGATGGCTGCGCGATTCGCGCGCGAGTTTCCGTCCGCGGGCTTTCCCGCCCACCATCGCTGGGATCTCGCAGCCCACGGCCCCTTGCTTCGCGCCGGTGTGCCGGTTGCGTTCAGCTCCGACCTGCCGGTGGTGCAGGATCCCAATCCTTGGCCGGGCATCGCCGCGGCCGTCGACGACCGGATCAACGGGATCAGCGTGCTGGCCGCGCTCCGGGCCTACACATCAGCTGGCGCGTACACGAGCTTCGAAGAGGGGATCAAGGGCACGCTCGAGCCCGGGATGGTGGCGGACCTCCAGATCTACGACAGCGACCCGCTTGCCCGGCCGAGGGCGGAATGGCCTCGCCTCCGCCCCCGGGCGGTGATGCTCGGCGGCGTCCCGGTTTTCGGCGCGGTTGGTTAGCCGGCCGGCTCGCGCGGAGAGGGATCCGGGATCGCCATCGATGGCGATTCGGACGTCGCCGGCGTGACGATGGGTTCCGCCCCGCGCCGAGGCGCGGTTCGTCGAGCCGGGGCTTTCCTCGCGGCCGTACTGCGCGGTGCGGCGGCCTTCGAAGCCGCGGCCCGGGTGGTCCTGCGCCGCGCGGCGGGCCTGCGGGTCGTCTTGGGCGTGGCCGTCGCGGTCTGTCGCGCTGACACCGACCGTGCCAGCTGCTGAACCTGCTTGCTCAAGCCATCGAGGCGCTTCAACGCCTTTTCGAGGTCGACCTGGTTGGCGGTGCGGTCGAGACGCGTCCGCAGCTGCTTGATCGCTCCTTCGACGGTCTTCTGGCCGTCCTTGATGCTGCGGTCGATCTGCTTGCGAACGTCGGGCGGCAGGCGCCGCTCGGCCTCCCGCAGATACGAGCGGCCTGCTTTAACCGCCCGGTTCAAGAACTTCTGACGCGATGACGCACGCTTCTTTTTCGCCATGCCTCAACCTCCCCTGATGACGCTGTGCCGCCGGCCATAACGCACCGCATTAGTATTGCTTTGAAGTGCCAACAGAGCCCGAGAGACACCTTATCAAGAAGTATGCGAATCGCAAGCTTTACGACACGCAGACCAGCCGCTACATAACCCTCGAAGGCATCGCGGACCTCGTCCGTGACGGCCATGCGATCGAGGTGGTGGATCGCGACTCCGGCCAGGATCTGACGCAGGTGGTGCTCTCGCAGATCGTGCTCGAAGAGGAGAAGCGCGGGCCGGCGCGGCTCGTTGACGCAGGTGCGGATGCCATCCACGAGCGCGGGCAGGCGCTCCTCGACTACGTGCGCAAAACGCTCAACGTGCCCGGCGACCTGGTCAACCAGGTTGAGCGCCGCCGGAGCGACCTCGAGGGCATGGTCGACGAAGCCATCGAACGCGCGCTGCGAAGGCTGCGCATCCCCAGCCGGCACGACCTCGACCGCTTGAACGACCGCATCGACAAGCTGTCGGCGGAGCTGAAAAAGGCCAGCCCGAACGGAGCCAAGTCGCGGTCCGGCAAACGTCGCTCCTAGGCAGTCGGAAAAATTCCAAGGTGGGAGCTTTAGGCCGGATTTATTCCGGCCGTCATGTGGCGTGCACCATCCAAGCGCCGCCAAGCGTGGCCGAGGAGCGGAGGGTTTCCGTAAGGGAGGCCTTCTGGCCTCCCTTGCGCAATTCCTAGGTAGAGGTTTAGGGCCGGATTCATTCCGGCCGTGACGTGGCGTGCACCATTCAAGCGGCGCCACCCTTGCGCTATGAGTTGGCGTAAACGAAGGGGCGCTGCGTGATGACGGCGGTGATCGCGACATCCGCCTCGATCTGATAGGTCGCCTCGCGCACGCGGCGGTCGCTGCGCATCTGCTTGGTCATCAGGTCGGCAGCTTCCGCAAGGCGGCTGGTATCACCGATGACGGAGATCGTCCATGGCGGCAGGACGAGCGCGCCATCGATAGTCACCCCGCTCGGCGTCTGCTGTATCGCGACGCCCATGGCGACCCGGTGGTCGTTGACGGCGATCGCCTCGGCCCCCGCGACGGCGAGGTTGTTGATGGCGTCTTGAAGGTCCAGCGCCTGCAGGCCTGACGCGTCGATGGCGACGACGATCCCGGGACCGTGGAGCGGCACCAGCCCTTCGATGGCGCGCAGCCGGGTGGCCTCAGCTGTGAGCTCCTGATCGGCCGCGGAGCTGCCACCCGCTTGCAGCGCGGCCTTCCTCTGCGACAGGTCCGCCGCCTCTGCGGAGAGCGCGTCATTCGCTCGATGGAGGTCGTCGATCAAGAAGGCCAGGGTGGTTGTGTCGGTGCCGACCAGGCTGCGCTCGACCTCGGCCTGGCTGCGAATCTGCACGGTCGCCACCAGCGCAACCAGCAGCGCGATCAGCCAGATCTCGATCGCACGGCGCGGCCGGCGGCGCGGGCCAGCCGGGCGCCTAGGGGGTGCTGACATGCGGAATCTGCAAGCTGGAGTCGTAGGCGGGGAGCTTCGCGTCCGGGACGCCGGTGACCGTCAGTGTCGTCTGAAAGCGGACCTCGCGATCACGAATGTCTGGTAGCCCGCTCGGGTCTTCCAGCGCGGCGACAAGGCGGTTCCGGTCGCCCACCGCCAGGACCCTGATCGGAGCTCTGAGCGGAGGTCCCTGGTCGATGACGATCTGTCCCGCCGAGCCCGAAAAGGAGCTGAGCGGGGTGATCCGCCGGCCGCCCACCGAAACCCCTTCGGCGCCGTTGGCGAACAGGAGATTGACGATGTCCTGGATGTCCTGGTAGTTGATCAGGTAGCCGATCTGGCCGTTCACATCGGGGGCGGGGACACCGTCCCGAAGGTCTACCTGCACCCCAGGCCCATGGATGGCGGTGAGGCCGGCGTGGGCGCGAAGGTCGGCAACCTGGTTCTGCAAGTCCCGGGTGGTGGCCGATTCCTGGGCGGCCGTTCGCTCCAGCGCGTCGATGTCCGACCTCAGCGAGGCGATCTTGGCGCGCGAGGACTCGTTCGCCTTTTCGAGGTCCTGGACGCTGCGGACCAGGGCCTGGTAGCGGGCAACCTGGTTGGACGGCGTGAGCAGCTGGGCCCTGACCTGGCCCGCCACCAGAAACCCTGTTGCGAGGGCGACCGCCGCCACGACGAGTATGCCGAAGATCCGGTTGCGCGCCATTCGCCCATTGTCCTTGACGCGTCAAAACGCGGGATTTCCGCTCGACCCCAAAAATTGAGGTCAGATCAAAACCTGGTGTTCAGGCCGGGTTTATCCCGGCCGTCACCTACGCGTCCACTATCCAGTCGCCACCCAATCGTGGCCAGGAGACCCGCGGGCAAATCGAAGATTTGCACGCGTTGTCAGAGTAGTATCGGAAACCGTACATGGCGGTCGAAACGCGCTCCTCCGCTTTCCAGACCGCCCAGCGCCGCTTCGATGCCGCGGCCGACGTCATCGGCCTCACCGACGATGTCCGCCGCGGCCTCCGTGAGGTCAAGCGCGAGCTCACGGTCCACTTCCCGGTGCACATGGACGACGGCTCGGTGCATGTCTTCACCGGCTGGCGCGTGCAGCACAACATCAGCCGCGGGCCGGCCAAGGGCGGCATTCGGTATCACCCGGACGTAGACCTCGACCTCGTCAAGGCGCTGGCGATGCTCATGACCTGGAAGTGCTCGGCGGTCGGCCTTCCGTACGGCGGCTCAAAGGGGGCCGTCGCCGTCAATCCAAGCAAGCTTTCGATTAGCGAGCTCGAGCACCTCACCCGGCGATACGCGACCGAGATCGCCATCCTGATCGGCCCGGAGAAGGACATACCGGCGCCGGATGTGGGCACCAACCCCCAGGTGATGGCGTGGATCATGGACACGATCTCGATGCATTCCGGCCACTCAGTTCCGGCCGCGGTGACGGGCAAACCAGTCGACGTTGGCGGCTCGGAGGGTCGCGTCGACGCGCCCGGGCGAGGCGCCACCTACCTGACGCTCGAAGCCATCAAATACCTCCACGTCGAGGACGAGACGCCGACCGTTGCCGTGCAGGGTTACGGCCAGGTCGGCCGCTCGGCTGCCCGCCTCCTGACGGAAGCCGGCCTCAAGGTCGTCGCGGTAAGCGACTCGAAGGGCGGCGTCTACAACCCGAACGGGCTCGACCTCCCCGCACTCGACGAGCACAAGCAGGTCCGCGGCGGCGTCACGGGCTTCAAGAAAGCGGACAACATCACCAACGCGGAGCTCCTCGAGCTGCCTGTGACAGTGCTGGTGCCTGCGGCGACTCAGGACGTCATCACGGCGCACAACGCTCCGCGGATCCGGGCGCGCCTGATCACCGAAGGTGCCAACGCAGCGGTGACGCCCGACGCCGATCCCATCCTCAACGACCGCGGCGTATTCCTGATCCCAGACATCATCGCCAACGCAGGCGGCGTGATCGTTTCCTACTTCGAGTGGGTGCAGGACCTCCAAGCTTTCTTCTGGGAGGAGGAGGAGATCAACACGAAGCTGCACCACATCATCACGCGCGCGTTCTACGACATCCTTCATACCTCGGTGAACAAGCGCATCGACATGCGTCTGGCCGCGTACGCGATCGCCGTGCAGCGGGTAGCCAACGCGACGATGGTTCGGGGCATATATCCATAATCTGGGGGTGACCCCTCCAGCCCTCGTTTCGCACACGCCCCGGCGCGTCCTCATCACCGGCGTCTCGAATCCACTTGGCGCGGAGGTCGCCCGACGGCTCTCCGCAAAGGTGCCGATGCTGTTCGGATGCGACGTCGCCGATCCGCTGAGTGCGGTCGAGGCGATGGACTTCGTGCATGCGGACACCAGGCATGCCGTAATCGGCAAGCTGGTGCGCCAGCTGCACATCGACACCGTCGTCCACATGGCGGTCAAGGTGGACTCGCACGGCGATGACAGGACCGCGCACGAAACCAACGTGATCGGGACGATGAACGTCCTCACGGGCTGTGCGGGACCGTCGAGCCCGGTCAGACGGCTCGTGGTGAAATCGAGCCAGGCTTTGTATGGGGGATCGCCGGCCGATCCGTCATTCGTCACCGAGGAGATGGCGGGGTCGGAGCGCCACGTGTACGGGCTCAAGCGCGACCTCGTCGAGATGGAGCAGCTCACACAGGAGTTCTCGCTCCGCACCCCCGGCTGCAGGGTCTGCATCCTGCGTATCGGGTATCGCGTGGGTGAGGGCACCACCCTCGGACAGTACCTATCACTGCCCATCGTGCCCACCTTCGCCGGTTTCGATCCACGCCTGCAGCTGCTCCACGAGGATGACGCTGCCGAGGCGGTCGTGCGCGCCACGCTCCAGGGCCACGAAGGTGTGTTCAACGTCGCCGGCGACGGCATCGTCCTCCTCAGCCAGGCGATCGGGATCATGGGTGGCAAGGCCGCACCCATGCTGCCGTTTTACGGCCGCTGGGTTGGACGCCTCGCGTTGCGCCTGATCGGGGTCGAGCTGCCCGCTCACCTCGCCGAGGTGCTCACGTTCGGTTCGGTCGCCGACTGCTCACGGCTTTGGCGAACTTTTGGCTGGAAGCCCGCATACAGCACGCGAGCGGTGATGGACAGCCTCGCGCGCGGCAAGGACGCCGAGGTGATCGAGTCCCCCTCACCGCCGCAGGAGTACGAGCTCCAGGTGTACCTCCAGCGGCGCCGCAGGCGGGCCGGCAACGGACAGCGTGGCACGCCCACGTTGATGCTGCGGCCGTGACGGTTGTGCGCGCGGACTCGCTCGACACGCGCGAGCTGCGCCGGCGCAGCCGCAGGGCGAAGGTCGTGACCCCGCCGCCCAGCCCGCGCTTGCGCGTGCCGCGGCCGATTCGCCGCCTGCAGCGGCAGGCGCCGATGTACGCGTTGCAGGGTTTGAGCGGGCTGTCCTCCCGGCTGCGCGACATCACGGGTCGCGAGATCCTCGACATGAATCGTGTCATGGAGATCGTCCAGTTCTTGTATCAGCAGCGCGCGCTTGCGAATAGAGGCCCCGACTACGCGGTCGACGAATTCGGTTTCGATGCGGAGTGGACCGAGTCGCTGCTGACGGTGTTCAAGGCGGTTTACCGCGATTACTGGCGCGTGGAGACCACCGGGATCGAGAACGTCCCCGCGTCCGGTCGCGCGCTGCTCGTCGCCAACCACGCAGGCGTCCTCCCGTGGGACGGCACCATGATCAAAACGGCGATCTTCGCCGAGCATCCCCATCCGCGCCACGTGCGCGCGCTGGTCGCGAGCCTTTTCATGGGCATGCCGATGATCGGCTGGTTTCTGCGCAGGACGGGGCAGACAGTGGGGCATCCGGACGACACGCGCCGGCTGCTTGATCGCGACGAACTTGTGCTCGTGTTTCCGGAAGGGGTCAAGGGAACCGGCAAACAATTCAAGGATCGTTATCGGCTGCGGCGATTTGGTCGCGGAGGGTTCGTCGGCACCGCCATCCGCGCCGGCGCGCCCATCATCCCCGTCTCGGTGGTCGGATCCGAGGAGATCTATCCGATGGTTGCCGACGCATCGCCGATCGCGAGACTGTTTGGGCTGCCTTACTTCCCGATCACGCCGACGTGGCCGTGGCTCGGCGTGATCGGGATGATTCCGCTGCCAAGCAAGTGGCGGATCCATTTCCATGCGCCCGTGCACACTGAGCTGCTCGCGCCAGAATCGGCTGACGACCAGAGTCTGGTCATGACCATCTCAGACGACGTGCGCGACACGATCCAGAAAGGCGTCTACGACAACCTGAAGCTGCGGCGAGGTGTTTTCGTCTAGTCCGCCCCCCGCCGAGGGCGTGCGGGTCCACTGGGAGCAGCTGCCGCAATCGATAAGGCACGCGATCGAGCAGCGCATCGGCGATCGCGTGGTGCGATCTGTGACCCAGCCGGGCGGATTCTCGCCTGGCCTGGCGGCGCGCCTCACCACGGCCGGCGGTCGGGACGTTTTCGTCAAGGCGGTGAGCGAGCTGGCCAACCCCGACACGCCGGGCATGCATCGGCGCGAAGCTGAGGTGGTGGCTGCGCTGCCGCCCGAGGCGCCGGTGCCCCGCCTGTTGTGGACCTTCGATGAAGGCGGCTGGGTGGCGCTCGGCTTCGAGGCGATCGGCGGCCACGCGCCCGCTCAGCCATGGCGCGAGGACGAGCTGCGCTTTGTAATCGCGGGCGTTCATCGGCTCCATGAGCTCCTCACGCCGTCGCCCATCGCGAGCGAGACCGCCGCGCATGTCCTCGCGACACATATCAAAGGATGGCGCGACCTCCAGGATGCGGGCGGGCTGGATCCCTGGCCGGGACGCAACATCGACCGCCTGTTGGCTCTGGAGGCGGCGGCCCCTGAAGCAGTGGCAGGCGACACCTTGCTCCATTTCGACATTCGCGCCGACAACATGCTCATCGCAGGTGACAAGGTCTATTTCGTCGACTGGCCGTGGGCGCGAATCGGCGCGCCGTTCGTGGAGTGGGTCGCGTTTGCGCCGTCGGTCTTCATGCAGGGAGGCCCGCAGCCTCAGGCGGTGCTGCGCATGGCCGGCCTGAGAGTCGCGGATGATGCGCTCAACGCCGTCATCGCCTCACTCGCCGGCTACTTCCTGGCCTACGCTCGCCGTCCGCCGCCGCCCGGCATACCGACGGTGAGGGCCTTCCAGGCCGCGCAGGGTGAGATCACGCTCGCATGGCTTCGAGAGCGGACAGGCTGGAGCTAGAAGTACAGCTCTTCGGCGATCGCCGACTGATGCAGGTACAGCAGGCCGCCCGGCACGATCACCGAGAGGGCCGGCGTGACCGCGGAAAACTTGATCACTACAAGGACCTGGAGGCCATGAGTCGAGCTTCCATCCTGGGGCCGCATCCCCCACGGTCCGTAAGACATGCACGACCCGATGTCGCCGCCGCCGCTCAACTGGCAGGCGCGCACCGAGAAGCAGGCGTATTGCGTTCCGCTGAACGCGCCCGCGGTGCATCCACTGACGTCACCGCAGGTCGCGCCGGCACTCGTGCAGACGCCGTTGGCCTGACCGGGTCCCTCCGCGCCCCAGGCGGCGACGGTGTCTGGAATGCCCGTGTTGGGCTCGGCGCGAACGGCCGAGCCGATGTCGCTGGTGTCGCTGATGATGCCCATGCGAGCGCCGGCTCGCGCGGCGCCAGCGGCGTCGACGGCCTGGAAGTACGCGCGGCCGACGTCCACCGTCAGGAGCACGAACAGCAGCAGCACTGGGGTCAGGAGGCAGAACTCGACCAGCGCCTGACCCGACTGGCCGCGGCGCAAGGTCAAGAAGCTCACTGGACCAGCGACACGGAACCAACGGTCTCGGTCCCACCCGCGGGCAGCCCTGTGTTCTTGAAGGTGTAGTTGGCGATGTCGTAGTCGCCGCAGTGGTCACCGTCAGTGGTGAAGATGGAGATGGCGACGTAGTTTCCGCTTGGGTTCGGGAACGTGTACAGCACCTGTGCCGTGTAGTTGCCCGAGTTGGCGTTGGGGATGTCGCTCTGGTGGCCCCACGTCCAGCTGCCCTTGACCTCGATCTGTGCGCCCCCGCTGTTGGGGATGTTGTAGAGCCAGTCGGGCGGGTTCATCGACTTGATCACGTAGGCGCCTGGGACCGACGAGCTCGGATAGGCCGGATTCTGGTCGCCGGGGTTGTTGCCAGGCGGTGGCAGCGGGGAGCCAGGACCAGGCGTCGACGTCCAGATGCCCTGTGAGAAGAAGATCGGGCTGCCGTTGTTGACCTTGATATAGACGTCGTATGCGTCCATCGACCATTCGTCGGTGTAGTTGACCGTCAGGGTCGAGTAGTTGGGCTGGCCGGCGGCGGCCGTCAGCGAAACGCTGCTGATGATCGACGTCTCGTTCTTGCCGCTGGTGGCGATGCCTGGCAGCGAGGACGATCCATAACCGCTCTGGAAATCCATGTTTCCGCTGCCACCGAAGGCCGTGAAGCTGTAGGCCAGAACCTGTCCCTGCAGCGCGGAATTGCCCCCGCCGGTGGTCATGCCCATGTTCACCTCCACCCCGCCGCCCGTTGCGGCGGAAGTCTGGTAGATCACGCCGGTCAATCCGTTGTTGCTCGAGGCATGGGCGTCGATGTGGATGAAGGAGCTGTTCTCCTCGTCCAGCAGCAGGGGAGATCCATTGACCGCAGCCAAGGCGCCGACAGCGGCACCCGAGAGCGTCAGGCCTGTGACCTCATTCGTCGAGACAAAGCCGCCCGTCTCGAGCAGGAAGACCGCTCCGCTGCCAGTAACGACCGTGGCGTCGCCGCCGCCGCCGCTGCTGCCGCCGCCAACGCTGCCCAGGCAGGTGCCGGAGGTCGGCGGCACGTAAGCGCCGAAGTTGCCGCCGCCGTGTCCGATCCACACGCCCGCGGTGAGGCTCGGGCACGAGTTGGGCAAACCGCCTGTGCACAGATCGAAGTCGACCGCCGTCTCTTTGCTGTGGTCGATCCCGTTCGCGTTGTAGCCGGCGCCCGTGGCGGTGTTGACGGGAGCGACGCCTGTGACGTCGTAAAGGCCAGGGTCGAACTCATACGTGCCGTGGTTGATGGCAATGAACCCGTAGATCCCGGGCTTGACCAGGTACGGCTCCTGCGGGTCGGTGCACGGACTGCTCACCGGCCCGCCGTTCAGCACCAGCGAGCCGCATGACTTCAGCCCCACAGTGCTGACGGTGGGCCTCCAGTATGACTGCGGTTGGAACGCGCTCTGGCTCGCGTCGATCTCCTGCGGCGAGGCCTGACCGGTCGTGTTGCAGGGCGTGACGATCGCCGCGCCGGCGCCGAATTTCGAACAGTAGACAGTCGAGCCACCCTGCGTTGCAAAGCCCCTCCCGCCGACCACGGTGTTCTTGGCGCAGGCCCCGCCTGCATAGGGATCGCAGATTGTGGTGCGCTGCTGGATGACCATGTCGCCGTTCGACTGCACGGCGGTCAGGTCGGCCGCTGGGGTCAGGGTCGAGCCGTCGAAGCCATAGATGCTCACGCTGGCTGTTGTCCAGAAGGTCGGGCAGTTGTTGGTTCCGCCGGTGCACGCGAGCTGCGCGCGCCCTACGGGCTTGGTCTCGTCGAAGCACTGCTGGCTCGCCGTGATGCAACCCGCCTGAGGCTCGTACAGGACCAACGCGTTCGGAGGCGGGGTGTCGAAGGCCGAGGCCGGCAGAGTGACCTCGGCCGTGGCCGCCACCGTCACATAGGCGCTGTTGATGCCAAGGATGTTCGTGAACAGCTGCGGTATGCCGGTGCTGATCGCCACCTGGAGGCAGGCGTACTGCCCCTGCCCCGAGCAGCCCGTCGGCACCGGGTAGCCGGCAAATCCGACTGGTGGCGAGTTGATGGTCACCTTGTTCGTGAAGCCGGTCGTGGCGCTGCACGGGAGCCCGCTGACGTCGAACCACGTGGCGGTGAAGGTCCCGCCGCCTGACACATCGCAGCCGTTCGCGTAGATGGTGGAAAAACCGTTGTTGGCCGCGAAGTCGTGCGCGACTTTGACCGGGTTCGAGTTGGGCGCCAGCGGGCCGCTGAGGTTGCCGGAGAGGGAAAGCTGCTTGGCCGCGGCCAGGGTCGCGAAGTCGGCCGCGTTCTGAGCCTGTCGCTTGACGAGGTAGTCGCGACTGGAGTCGATCGCCAATCCCGCGAGGCCGCACATGAGCAGGAAAGCGATGGCCGCTATAGGCAGCAGCTGGCCAGACTGTCTCCTGCGAGAGCCATCGAGCATCAGCGACCTGATGAGACTCGTCACTCGACCGTGATCACGCTGACGGTTTTCACCGTGATTCCGTTGGTGAGCTGAGCGATGAACGGAGTCACCGCGACGAAGTGGTACTGCACCTCGACGGCAACGTGCTTCACGGATTGGCTCACAGCCCGTGGCTGGGCGGAATTGCAATTGGCGTCAGGAGGATTAGCCGTCGCCACGGCGGGCCAGATGTATGCGTACCCGACGTTGGGCGGCGGCGTGCTGGGCTGCAGCGCACCGCTGGGATTGTTGGGGTCACTGTCTCCGACGAGGGAGTTGGGATCCATCCTGACCGGGAATCCCTGGCCGACCAGCTCGACCTCCTGGATGATCTGGCAGTCGCTGTAGATCGCGGTCTGAAACGACGCCGTCCGCGCGCCATCGCGCGCCGCTGATGAGATGGCTGTATATGCGTATAGCAGGCGGCTGATATCGATCGCCGCGAAGATCACGACCAGAAAAATGGGCGCGACCATGGAGAACTCGACCAGCGCCTGGCTGCGCTGCGAACGTCGCCATAGCCAGAGCGCGCGAAAGGCTGCGCGTATCCGGGCCACCATTCCTCTCGACACGCCTAACGAACCAGTGGCGCGCAGGCTTGCTCGCAAGATTCCGACTTTCGCGAGTTCGAATACGAAACATGTCGGCTGCGAAGTGATTCGGACAGTCCGAAGCTGAAGTGCTGCTTAAGCCGGCGTTTCTACTTCACAACTGGAATCGGCGGTGTCGGTTCCGGTTCTTCGATGATGTCGAGCGCGCTCGCCTGGCTGATCCAGTACTGCACATCGGACCGGCTCGGCGCACCAGCGAGCCCTAGCGCGTCCGCGAGCTTTCGGTGAAGGTCGTCTGCGTCCTGCGCCCCCAGGTCCTTGATTGTCTCGACGCCGAGCCTTCGCACCGTATGCAGGTGGCGCTCCATACCGGAGATCTCCATGAGCATGCATTGGTGCGCGAACTCGAGCAGGCGCTCGGTCGAAATCCCAGTGCGCTTGGACAAGCGCCTGCGGTCGACCTCGAGCGATGTCTTGTGGACGAGCTGATTGGTGTGGTTGATGCCGACCGCACGCAGCCGCCGGACATCGGAGTCGGAGATGCCTCGCAGATACTCGAGGGTCCGGTACACATGTACAGGATATTGGTTGGTGGATCTCCCCACCCGGCCGCGCGCTTTGCGCGCAGCCGACCTCCCCACAGGTGGGGAGGTGACCTGGTGCTGGATCTCCCCACCCGGCCGCGCGCTTCGCGCGCCGCCTACGTCCCCACAGGTGGGGAGGTTACGTATCTCATATAATTTGTCGCACCCCGCCGCCATTGGAGTAAGCACAGCCTGAATCAGAGCCGGCTCGCAACCCGCGACGCAGTGACCCGGGAGCAGTCTGGCCTCGAGATCGGGATCGGGCGGCGCGCGCGACGTGCCTACGGTTTCGACGAGGTCGCGCTGGTCCCGGGCGGTGTCACGCTCAACCCCGACGAGGTCGACATCTCGTTTTCGATGGGCGACCGGTTTCGGCTGGACATCCCCGTTTGGGGTGCCGCCATGGATGGAGTGGTCGATGTCGATTTCGCGATCGCGATGGGCAGGCTTGGAGGCATCGCGGTCCTCAACCTCGACGGAGTCCACACCCGCTACGCGGACTCGAAGCCGATCATCGAGCGAATTGCAGCCGCCGACAAGGCGAGCGTCAACACGATCCTCAAAGAGATGTACCGCGAGCCGATCAAGCCCCAGCTGATCGCCGAACGCATCAAGGCGATCAAGGCGGCCGGTGTGTTGTGTGCCGTCTCGACGGTGCCGGCCCGAGCCGAAGAGCGCGCCGAGCTGGTGCAGTCCGCCGGCGCCGATGTCATGGTCGTCCAGGGCACGGTGCTCACGGCCCGGCATTCCTCCAAGTCCTATCACCAGCTTGCCTTCGACGCGCTCGTCCGGAGCTGTGACATCCCTGTCGTCGTCGGCAACTGCGTCCACTACGAGACCGCGCTCGAGCTGATGGAGACCGGGATCGCCGGGATCCTTGTCGGCGTGGGCCCTGGCGCCGCGTGCACGACGCGCGGAGTGCTCGGAGTCGGCGTCCCGCAGGTCACCGCCACGGCGGACGTGGCTGCGGCCCGTGACGAGCACATGCGGCGCGCCGGCATGCGCGTCGCCGTGATCACAGACGGTGGGATGCGCATCGGCGCCGACGTGTGCAAGGCATTCGCATCGGGCGCGGACGCAGTCATGATCGGGACGCCGCTGGCCGGCGCCGAAGAGTCGGCGTCGAAAGGCTACAACTGGGGCATGGCGACGCCTGACCCTAACCTCCCGCGCGGCACCCGCGTGCAAGTCGGCACCAAGGCGACGCTGAGGGAGATCCTGCTCGGCCCGGCCCGGGTCGACGACGGCAGCCAGAACTTTGCAGGCGCGCTGCGGTCTGCGCTTGGTGTGTGCGGCGCCCATGACATCACCGCGTTCCAGCATGTCGAGATGGTCATCGCCCCCGCCATCACATCCGAGGGCAAGTCGCTCCAGCAGTCGCAGCACGTCGGCATGGGCAAGTAGGTTGCCCCGGTCTGCCACGGCACCCCGTCACCGTGAGGAGACCAGGCCCGCAACCGACCAACAAACGGTCCTCATCCTCGACTTCGGTTCGCAGTTCAGCCAGCTGATCGCGCGGCGCGTGCGCGAGGCGAAGGTGTACTGCGAGCTCGTGCCGGGCACGACGCCCTGGTCGGAGCTGAAGGAGCGCCACCCCGCGGCGCTCATCCTGAGCGGCGGTCCTGCCAGCGTCTACGACCAGGGCGCGCCCCAGGTCGACCCCGAGGCGCTCAAGGCCGGGGTCCCCGTGCTGGGCATCTGCTACGGCATGCAGCTCATCGCGCACCACCTCGGTGGCAAGGTCGACTCGGGCCGCGCGCACGAGTACGGCCCCGCGCTCGTCGCCGTGCGTGAGAAGGCCGGCCTGTTCGAAGGGCTCAACGGCGAGCTGCCGGTCTGGATGAGCCATGGCGACGCGGTCACCGAGATGCCGCCCGGCTTCCGCGCGCTTGCCTCGAGCGGCAACTCACCGGTGGCCGCTTTCACCGACGGAAACGGGATCTACGGCATCCAGTTCCACCCCGAGGTCGTTCACACGCCAAGCGGGCGTGAGGTGCTGCGCAACTTCCTGTTTCGTGTCTGCGGCTGCGAGCCGTCCTGGACCGCGGGCTCATTCATCGCCGAAGCGATCGAGGGCATTCGCGCCCAGGTGGGCGACGGCCGTGTGATCTGCGCCCTTTCGGGTGGGGTGGATTCCGCGGTGGCCGCGACCCTGGTCCATCGCGCGGTTGGCGACCAGCTGACGTGCGTGTTCGTCAACAACGGCCTCCTGCGCAAGGAGGAGCCCGAGCGCGTGCTTGCTGTCATGCGAGGCAACCTCGACATGAACATCCGGTACGTGGATGCCACCGCCCGTTTTCTGGACGCACTGCGCGGCGTGACCGATCCCGAGCAGAAGCGCCGCATCGTCGGCAACGAGTTCATCTCCGTCTTCGAGGCGGAGGCGTCCAGCCTGGGACACATCGACTTCCTGGCTCAGGGCACTCTCTATCCCGATGTGATCGAGTCCACGGCACCGGACGTGTCGGCCACTGCAGTGAAGATCAAGACCCACCACAACGTCGGCGGGCTGCCTCCAGGACTCCGGTTCCAGCTCATCGAGCCGCTGCGCTACCTCTTCAAGGACGAGGTTCGCGCTGTCGGAATCGAGCTTGGGATGCCCGAGGAGATGGTCTACCGCCAGCCGTTCCCAGGCCCCGGGCTGGCGATCCGCTGCCTCGGCGAGGTCACGGCGGAGCGCCTCGAGATCTTGCGCGACGCGGACTGGGTGGTCATCGACGAGATCAAGCATTTCGGCCTCTATCGCCAGGTCTGGCAATCGTTCGCGGTGTTGACACCGCTCGAGACGGTCGGGGTGATGGGCGACTACCGGACCTACGCGAACGTCGTCGCCGTGCGGGTGGTCACCAGCGAAGATGCCATGACCGCCGACTGGGCCCGCGTGCCCTACGAGGTGCTCGGGCGCATCAGCAACCGCATCGTCAACGAGGTCAAGGGCGTCAACCGGGTCGTCTTCGACATCACGTCGAAACCCCCGGGCACCATCGAGTGGGAGTAGGGCAGCTCAAGGTCGAGGTCGACCCGTCCTGGCGCCACCGGATGATCGCGGGCCTTCTGCGTGGTTACAAGCGAGCCGCTCGATCCGGGGTCCATCCGTACGACAAATGGAAAGGCGCCCACTGGCGGCTCGTGTCATTGGTCGAACTTGGTGTCACGCGGACCGACCGCACGGCGCACCCCGCGGCGGAGGACGTGTACCTCTCGACGAGCTCCGGGCGGCCCATCCACCCGGAGTGGACTCACCTCCATTGGCCGCACTACTGGCACTACGACTTCTTTCATGGCCTTCGAGCGATCGCGATGCTGGGCCGGCTCGCGGATCCGCGTGCATCTCAGGCGTTGACGCTGCTGCGATCGCTGTGGCGCAGCGATGGCACCTGGCGCACCGCGGGTCGGCGATACTGGCGGCTCCGCGGCGGCTCCACGGTCGAGGTCGTGGACTGGGGCAATGCTCATGAGATCGTGACCCCAAACGCACTCGCCATGGTCCAATAGCGCCCGGTGTTCTGGCCCGGGGATAAGCTCGACAAGGCAAGCTTCGGCGTAGCCCGGCCGCCAGAGCCGATGGGTTGGCGAGCGGCTCCCGGGCCAGAACACATATGAAAGTGTTGGTGGTGGGGTCGGGGGCTCGCGAGCATGCGCTCGTGTGGAAATGCGTGCAGTCGGACCTCGTCGAGCGCGTGTACTGCGCGCCCGGCAACGGAGGCACCGGCGGCATGGCCCGCAACGTCCCCATCGGCGCCGCGGACGTAGTGCGGATCGTCGACTTCGCCAAGCGGGAGCGTCTCGGCCTGGTCGTCCTGGGGCCGGAAGCTGCCGTCGACGCGGGGGTCGGCGATGCGCTCCGGGCTGCCGGGTTCAACGTGTTCGGACCCAACCGCGGAGCGGGCAGGATCGAATCGAGCAAGTCCTTTGCGAAACAGCTGATGGTGCGCGCCGGCATCCCCACCGCGGACTTTGCCGTGTTCACGCGGCCGGAGCCCGCCCGAGGGTGGGCGCGCGAGCGCAACGGACGCGTGGCGGTCAAGGCAGACGGGCTCGCGCGTGGCAAAGGCGTGGTCGTCTGCGCGAGCGTGGCGGAGGCGAGCTCGGCCATCGACGCCATGCTCGTGCAGGGTCGCTTCGGGAAGAGCGGTGCCACCATCGTGCTGGAGGAGAGGCTCGAGGGCCCGGAGCTGTCGGTGCTCGGAGTCACAGACGGGACCGACGTTATCGCCCTCGCCCCCGCGCGGGATTTCAAGCGCGCGCATGATGGGGACCAGGGTCCCAACACCGGAGGCATGGGCGCGTATTCACCGCCGGCAGGCGTCGATGGAAAGGTGCTCAGCGAGGTCCTGGAAAAGGTGCTCAAGCCCGCGGTGCGCGAGCTGGCTGATTCGGGTGACGAGTTTCGAGGCGTGCTCTACGCGGGTCTGATGCTCACGCCGGCCGGCATCCGCACGCTCGAGTTCAACGCCCGCTTCGGGGACCCTGAGGCGCAGGTCGTGCTCCCCCGCCTGGATTCGGATTTCGTCACACTCGCCCTGGCGGCGGCGAAAGGGACGTTGGCGAGCCTCCCCGAACCGACCTGGAACCCTAAAGCGGCGGTCGGGGTGGTGGTCGCGTCCGCCAACTACCCGGATGACGCGCTGGTCAAGAGCGGGTTCCCGATTCACGGCCTCGCCGAGATGCCGCGGGGCGTGCAGATCTTTCACGCCGGGACGCGATTCGAGCCGGGCCGCGGACTGGTCACGGATGGCGGCCGGGTGGTGACGTCGGTGGCGCTTGGCGATACGGTGGCCGAAGCCCGCGAGAAGGCGCTCGCCGGCGCCCGGCAGGTACGATTCCAGGGGGCTTTCTTCCGAACCGATATAGCTGAGGAGGCGGTTTAGTGCAGCCTGTGGTCGGCATCATCCTCGGCTCCAAGTCAGACCTGCCGCTGATGGAGTCGTGCGTCAAAGTTCTCGACGAGCTGGAATTGACGCACGAGCTGAAGGTCTGCTCCGCGCACCGGAACCCCAAGGGCGTCATGGAGTGGGCGACGTCAGCGCGGGATCGCGGGCTCAAGGTCGTCATCGCGGCAGCCGGCGGAGCCGCGCATCTTCCCGGGGTGGTCGCCGCCTGGACCGACCTTCCGGTGATCGGGGTCCCGGTGCCCACGCAGCATCTCGGCGGCGTCGATTCCCTGTACTCGATCGTGCAGATGCCGGCAGGAATCCCTGTTGCCACGGTCGCGATCGGTGAGGCGGGCGCCAAGAACGCCGCCTGGCTCGCCGCTCGCATCATCGGGATCACCGACGCCGGCGTCGCGCAGCACCATCACGAAAAGCGGGCAGCCCTCGCAACTTGATGGCAAAGAAGGTCGCTCGCGTCCACCTGCTCGACACCACATTTCGTGACGCGCAACAGTCGCTGCTGGGCGGCCACTTGCGCGGGGACGAGATCGTGCCCGTCGCGGCCAAGATGGACCGCCTCGGCTTCGTCGCCATGGAAGCCTTCGGTGGCGCGACCTTCGAAACGCAGGTGCGGCGCCGCGAAGATCCATGGGCGTACTTGCGGAAGCTGCACAAGGCCACACCGAGCACCCCGATCCAGGCGCTGATCCGCGGTCAGAACCTGGTCGCGAATCGCAACTTCGCCGACGACGTCGTCGAGCTCTTCATCAAGCACTCGGCCAAGCAGGGCATCGATGTGTTCCGTGTCTTCGACCCCCTCAACGACCTGCGCAACATGGAAGCCGCGATCGGCGCGGCGCTGAAGGCCAAGAAGAAGGTGCAGGGCGCTCTGTGCTACGCGGTCTCGCCTGCGCACAGCATCGAGCTGTGGTGCTCGCTCGCGAAGGGACTGGTCGACATGGGCTGCCACGAGGTCGTGATCAAGGACACGTCAGGGCTGCTGAGCCCGCAGGCGACGTGGGAGCTCGTCACCGCGCTCAAGCAGGTTGTGACCGTGCCCATCGACGTTCACTCACACTGCTCGAGCGGCATGGCCCCGATGGCCTACATGGCCGCCGTCGAAGCCGGCGCCGACATTCTCGATGTGGCAATGTCACCTCTGGCGTGGGGGGCGTCGCAGCCGGCGGCAGAGAGCGTCGTCGCGGCGCTGGAGGGCGGGGAATATGACACGGCGCTGAACCTGGATGCGATGTGGGACGTCCAGGGGGACGTCGAGGCGTTGAAGCGCGAGCACATCGAAGATCTCAGCCCGGTGGCCGATCGCGTCGACGCCAGCATTCTCCGCTACCACATGCCCGGCGCCACGCTCGAAGACATCCATCGCCAGCTGGACGCGCACGGCGCCGAAGCGCGCACGGACGAGGTGCTCGAGGAGGTCAGTCGCGTGCGGCGTGAGCTGGGTTACCCGCCCCTCGTCGCGCCGCTGCGGCAGATGATCGCCACCCAGGCCGTCTACAACATCATCGGGGGCGAGCGCTACGCGACGGTGACCCAGGAGCTGAAGGATTACCTGCAGGGACTTTACGGCCGTCCACCGGTACCGGCCGACCACGAGCTGCGGCGGCTCGTCCTCGGGCGCGAAGAGCCGATCACCATCCGGCCGGCGGATCTCCTCGAGCCGCAGGTCGAGATGGCGCGCCAGCAGCTTAGAAAGATGAATCTCGATACGAGCGACGATTCCGTGCTCATCCAGCTGCTGTTCCCGAACCTCGCCATCGATTACCTGCGCGAACCTGCTCTGCCGCCCGACCAGAAGAAGCGACTTGCGGCCGTGACCACGGCCGACCCGCCGCCGGCGCCCAACCCGGCTCCCGCTCCCGCCCATACCAACCCCGGCCCACCACCGGCATCCAGCACCGCGGAGTTCGAGGTCGAGGTGGAAGGCGAGGTGTTCAAGGTCCGCGTCACCGGCGCGGGCATGACGGTCGTGCCAGGCGCGAGCGCGGCCACCGCGGCAACATCCCCAATCCCGGCGTCGCCCAGGTCGGGCGAGGGAACGGTGATCGCGCCGATGCAGGGGCTCATCGTGAAGATTCCCGTCAAGCCCGGCGACGCGGTCAAGCTCGGCGACGTCGTCGCCGTGCTCGAGGCGATGAAGATGCAGAACGACATCGTCACGACGGTCGCGGGCACGGTGCGCGACGTCTATGTCAAGGAGGGCGAGGTCGTCAGCCCTTCGCAGCCCTTGCTCGCGGTGGGATGAAGCACAAGCTCTTTAAGAAAGTACTGATCGCCAATCGTGGCGAGATCGCGATTCGCGTCATGCGCGCGTGCCGCGAGCTCGGCATCGCGACCGCGGCCGTCTACTCGGACGCGGACAGAGACGCGATTCACGTGCGCTACGCCGATGAGGCGCACCACGTCGGAGGGGCGCCGCCTTCCGAGTCCTACCTGCAGCTCGAGCGCATCGTGAAGGTTGCCCACGACTGTGGCGCGGAGGCGATCCATCCCGGATACGGATTCCTCTCGGAGAAGGCCGCGTTTCCTGACGCCTGCGAAGCAGCCGGCATCAAGTTCATCGGACCGCCCGCTTCCGCGATGCGTGCTCTTGGCTCCAAGCTCGCGGCGCGCAAGCTCGCGGTCGAGAACGGCGTCCCCGTCACGCCCGGAAGCGGCGCCATTTCGGACCCGGCTGCCGCCGTGGCGGCAGCCAGGGAGATCGGGCTGCCGGTCCTCGTGAAGCCATCTGGCGGCGGGGGCGGCATCGGCATGAAGGTGGTCGAGACGGAGGATGACCTGGTGTCCGCCATCGAGAGCAGCTCACAGGCGGCGCGCTCAGCCTTCGGCGATCCCACGATCTACATCGAGCGCTACGTGCGCAAGCCGCGGCACATCGAGATCCAGGTCATCTGCGACAGCCACGGCAACGCCGTGCATCTCGGCGAGCGTGAGTGCTCGATCCAGCGCCGCCACCAGAAGATCATGGAAGAGACTCCATCGCCCGCGGTCACGCCGGAGATCCGCTCCGCGATGGGCGAGGCCGCGTTGAAGGCGGCGCGGGCCGCGGGCTACGTGAACGCCGGCACGGTCGAGTTCATCTTCAGCGAGGGCGACTTCTACTTCCTCGAGGTCAATGCAAGGCTGCAGGTGGAGCACCCGATCACCGAGGCGGTCACCGGCATCGACCTGGTCAAGGAGCAGATCAAAGTCGCCGCGGGGTTGCCCTTGGGCTTCACTCAGCAGGAGGTCACGTGGACCGGTCACGCGATCGAGATGCGGATCAACGCCGAGGATCCGCTGCGCAAGTTCTTGCCCAACCCAAAGCGCATTTCCCGCTGGGTCGCTCCCGCTGGACCAGGGGTTCGCGTCGACTCGGGCTTCGGCCCGAGCTCCGACGTGCCGCCCAACTACGACTCCCTCGTGGCCAAGCTCATCGTGCACGGCGCCGATCGCGCGGAGGCCATCGCACGCGCAGCCCGCGCTTTGCGCGAGTTCGTCGTCGTCGGGCCCGCGACCACGATCAGCTACCACCGCGCCATCCTCGACAGTGCGGACTTCCGCTCGGGCAACCTGAGCACCCGCTTCATCGACGATCACCCGGAGCTGGTCGACAAGGCGAAGCAGCTCGCCGGCGAGGTATCGCCATTCGACTACGGCCCCGACCCTCGCCACGTCGCCGCCGCGGCTGCCGCGGTGGCGGCCATCGTCCACAGAACAAGCTGAGCAAGCTCTTGCATCCGGCGCGGGGGCGGCCGTTCGAGGTCGTGAGCTCCAGCGTCGCCGGTCGCTCCGGCCCCTTCGTCATCCGGAACGACGTGATCAAGTTTCCCGATGGCGCCGAAGCCGTCTACACCGTGGTGACCAACCCCGACTCGGCCTTTGTCGTCCCCTACTTCGACAACGGCGACACCATGCTGGTCAGGCAGTGGCGCCATGCCTGGGAGGAGTCCTCGTGGGAGGTGCCGGCGGGAACCTTCGACGAGGGAGAGGACGGGATGACCTGTGCGCAGCGCGAGCTGGCGGAGGAGACGGGGCTCATCGCGACGCGGTACACATCGCTCGGGGTGGTGCACGGCGCCGCCTTTCTCACCGGGCGCGCGCACATGTTCATGGCGCAAGGCATCACCACCTCAGAGCGCAAGCCGGAAACCTATGAGCAGGACATGGAGGTCTTGCGGCTGCCGTTCGTCGAGGCTCTGCAGGCCGCGCTCGACGGCGACATCGCCCATTCCGGTTCGGTCACCTGCCTCGTGCGCGCCGCCCGCGCGCTGAAGCTCGTCTAGCTGGAAGGGGAGGCGCTGGGCGAAGGCTGCGGGCTCGGAGATGGGCTGGTGTCCCGGTGCCTGTCGCCGTGCGTGTCAGAGGGGCCCGAGAAGGCGAGGTCGTACTCCGCGGCGATGTTGTTGCCGCTCACGTCCTGAACCGTCGAGAGCACCACGAGCTTGTAGCCCTTGCCGGCCTTGAGGTCGAGGCCGTCGATGGTCACGGTGCGCTTCGAGTAAACAGGCGCGTTGCCGATCTGCTTGCCCTTGCTGTCGAGGATGATCACGCCCGCCGTCACCGTCTCCGGCTTGAGGTCGCTGTCGAACGTGACCTTCACCGAGGTCGCGGTGAAGTCGACGCTGACCACCTCGGCAGTCGTGCCGAGCGACAGCACGGGCCCGGCAGTCGCCTGGTCGACCAGGAACTGCTGGCTTCCCTGTGTGCGCACCAGTGTCAGCGTCTCCTCGAAGGTCTTGACATCGATGTTGTTGTGTTCGAGGACGATCCTGACCACGAACTGGGCTGTGTCTGGATGGCTCCCGGTGATCTCTCCGGTGAGCAGGTAGTAGCGCGAGAAGCTGGGGTCGCCCGTGACCTGCAGGTTCAAGCCGCTGGTTGCGCTCGAGTATGCCTTTCGGCCGTTGTCGTCGAGGTACGCGTTCGCCCTGTCAGGGTTGTCCTTGCGAGCCTTCATGAATGTGTTCACCACTGAGCTGGCCGCGTCCAGCGGGGAGGTCAGAGGAGGCGCCGGCGCCGGAGCGGAGGCGGTGAACAGCTCGCCGCCGCGGAAGTATGTGAACGCGACTCCGTTCGGCGCCCACTCCGGGAGGTGGTAAGTCCCCTCCGCGAGCTTGGTCTGGCCCGACGCGTCGGGGCGCATCTCGAAGAGGTTGACGTCGCTGCCCAGCAGCACCTCGTCCTGGGTGGACCAGCTCGGCTCGCCGGCCGGCAACGACGTGGTGTTCCTGCCGCCGAGGTCTGCCAGCACTACGCCCTGCGCGCTCGAGTACATGATCCCGGTGCCGTCGGGCGACCAGCCCAGGAAGCGGGCGCCTGACAGGCCGAGCACGATGGTCTTGCCGGTGCCGAGGTCGAGCACATCGAGCGACTGGTCCTGCGTGTAAGCCAGGTGGGCGCCGTCGGGAGCGAACGAGATGGCGGTGACGGTGCCTGTCGCCGGCAGCGGCGCGATCTTGCCCTGGCCGCCGGGACCGATGGCATACACGCCGTCGGCGGTCGTCCATTCCACGCCGCCGGTCGTCCAGCCGACGAGGACTGGCGCAGAGGTCGGGACGACCTCGATCGTGGTCCCCGCGGTGATGGCGAGGATCACGATGTTGCCCTTGCGGATGTATGCAAGCTGATCGCCGGCCGCGTCGATGGCGAGGGAGCTGACCCCGTCGGCGGCGAGGATCGTGGCGCTGCCGCCCCCCTGGGGCACCGACTCGAGCGCGCCCTTGCCGGTGATGTAGTAGACGGTCGAGGAGTCGGGCGACCACAGCACGGCGGTGATGCCGTCGGGGATGCGCCCGGACCGATCGTCACCTGGTACTGGGTGTTCGGCGCCAGGTTGCCGGCGGTCGGGGTCACGGACAAAGTGTTCTCGTGCCACGAGAAAGCCACCGTGGTGGCGGGCGCGATCTGGACGGCGGCCTCGGTCGATGGATGGTCCATCGGCTGGTTGAACGTGACCTGGATCGGCTGCTGCAGGCGGACCGCACTCTGGTTGGAGATGGGGCTCGTGACCACGACCTGATCTGAGCTGCCGGGCTGGTTGATGTTCGTCAGCACGACCACGACTCCGATCAGGATCACGCCCACCGTGGCCGTAGCCCAGACCATGCCGGTCGGCCCAAACACCTTGCGCCACCAGGGCACGCCGCCCCCGCTCATGCCCCATGCCTGGTTCATGAGCTGGCGGCGCAGCGCGGACCGGAACGCGTCGTCCAGCGGGGGCTCGGTCATGCGCGCCTCGCGCAGGAGTGCGGCCACGCGCCTGAGCTCCTGGTCCTGCAGGACGTCGTCGAGGTCAGGGTCGTGCTGCATGCTCATTCCGCCGGCCTCAGGCTGTCGGCCTCGTCGCGCAAGCGGCTCACCCCGCGGTGGATGAGGAGCTTGACGGCGCCCGCCGTCTTGCCCATCGCGACCGCGATGTCCTCGATCTTCATGTCCTCCTGGAACTTCAGCACCAGCGCCGTCTTCTGCTGGACGGGCAGCGCCTCGACAAGGGCCCAGATCCGGCGGATCTCGTCACGGTGCGCGGCCTGCTCCTCGAGCGGTGGTTCGGCGATAGAAAGGTTGTGGAAGTCCTCCAGCGGAGATGACGGCCGCAGGGTCCGGTAGCGGTCGGCGATGGCGTTGACCGAGATCTGATACAGCCAGGCAGCAAACGGTCGCCCCGTGTCCTGGTATCGGGGCATGGCCTTCAGAGCCTTCATGAAGATCTCCGAAGTGACGTCTTCTGCCGCTGTTTGCTCCCTCACTCTTGAATACACGAATCGATAGATCTGCTGAAAGTGCCGGTCGTAGAGCGCCCCGAACTGACGGGGATCCCGCTTGGCCCTCTCGACGAGCTCGCGCTCGTCGTCGCGCTGCAGGTCGCTCACTGGCTCTTCAGCCTGCGCCCGTTCAAACGAGGCGTCGCCCGAACTGGTTACAGGGCACCGGAAGGTGCATAGGCGGCATTTAGCTGTCGATTATCGGCGCGAGGCTCGGATGGTCTCACGACACATTCTGGTACCACAGCATCTTGTAGGCCCCGGTGACGCAGCCCCAACATCTGCTCGCATGGCGCCCGTTATAATCGCGCTGTCCCCAGTGTCCATTGGGAGCCGGCGCCTTAATTGATCGAGCGATACTCTCCGCCTGCGATTCGGGCGGTCTGGGCCGACCAGCACCGGTTTGAGCTGTTTCTTCGCATCGAGATCCTCGCGACCGAGGCGTGGGCGAGGCTCGGCCGTGTCCCCGAATCGGCCCTTCCGAAGATCCGCCAAGCCACATTCGACGCGGCGAAGATCGCCGAGGTCGAGGCCAGGGTCGGCCACGATGTGATCGCCTTCCTGACGGTCGTCAACGAGTCGATCGGCCAGCCCGAGGCCCGCTACGTCCACCTCGGCATGACGAGCCAGGACCTCAACGACACCGCCATGGCGGTGCAGATCGTCGAGTCGTCGAAGATCATCGATCGCGATCTGACCAGCGTGCGCGACGCCGCCGCCGAGCTGGCGGTGCGCCACCGCAAGACCCTGATGGCGGGCCGGACGCACGGTGTGGTGGCCGAGCCGACCACCTTCGGCTTCAAGGTGGCGGGCTGGGTCGCCGAGCTGGATCGCGCTCGGGCCCGTATCGAGGGCACCACCGACGACGTCGCGGTGGGTCGCGTCAGCGGCGCGGTGGGCACGCATGCCACTGTCGATCCGCGCGTCGAGGAGTATGTATGCGCAGAGTTGGGCCTGAAGCCAGACCCCATCTCGACGCAGGTCGTGGCCCGGGATCGCCACGCGAGCTTCATGTCGTCGCTCGCGCTTGCGGCCGGGACACTGGAGCGAATCGCGACCGAGATCCGCCACCTGCAGCGCAGCGAGGTCGGCGAGGCGTTCGAGCCGTTCGGCAAGCAGCAGAAGGGCAGCTCGGCGATGCCGCACAAGCGGAACCCGGTCATGACCGAACGCGTATGCGGGCTCGCGCGAGTTGTGCGCGGGCACCTGGTCACGGCTCTCGAGAACACCGCGCTCTGGCATGAGCGCGACATCAGCCACTCGTCTGCCGAGCGAATCATCTTTCCGGACGCGTGCGCCGCCGTCGATTACATGGCGCTCGAGATGGCCAAGGTGCTGAAGGGTCTCGAGGTGCGGCCTGATCGAATGCTCCGCAACCTTCAGTTCGGGGGCGGCGTTGTCTTCTCGCAGCGGGTGATGCTGGCCCTCCTCGACAGCGGCATGTCACGCGAAGACGCGTACCTGGTGGTGCAGCAGGCCGCGATGCGAGCGCTCGACGAGGAGGGTTCCGGCTTCCGCGAGATTCTCGAGAAAGATGCCGACGTCATGCAGCGGATCGGCGCCCGCCTCGATGAAGTGTTCGATCCCTGGGCGGGGCTGGAGCACACCGACCTCGCATACGAAAGGCTTGGCCTTGGTGTCGCTCATTGATTGAGTCTCGATTGGCTGGGCCGCTATCGTGAACGGCCGATGATCGCCGGGCCGGCATTAACCGAGACGGACCTTCCCCTCGAGCTCTTCTCGCGCGGCAAGGTGCGCGACACCTACGTGCTCGGTCCGGACCGCCTGCTCATGGTCGCCACCGACCGGCTCTCCGCTTTCGATCATGTCCTGCCGAACGGGATTCCCGACCGCGGCAAGGTCCTCACCCAGCTGTCCATCTACTGGTTCTCGCAAACGCACTCGTTCCAGGAGAACCACCTCGTGTCGGGCATGGTGCCCGACCTGCCGGCTGCTCTACTCGATCGCCGCGACGAGCTGGCGGGCCGCTTCATGATCGTGCGCAAGGCGAAGCGCATCGACTTCGAGTGCGTCGTCCGCGGATACCTCGCGGGCAGCGCATGGAAGGAATACCAGGAGTCGCACACGCTCGCCGGCGACCCGATGCCGCCTGGGCTCCGCGAGAGCGAGCGCCTGGCCTATCCGACGTTTTCGCCGGCAACCAAGGCTGAGAACGGTCACGACGAGAACATCACATTCGCCCAGCTCAAGAAGGAGCTTGGCGACGAGCTCGCGACCAAGCTTCGCGACGCCAGCCTGGAGCTGTACAAGTTCGCATCGACGCTCGCCGAGCGGCGTGGGCTCATCCTCGCCGACACCAAGTTCGAGTTCGGGCTCATCGACGACGACCTGGTGCTGATCGACGAGGCGCTGACCCCCGACAGCTCGCGGTACTGGGAGATGGCGACTTATCAGATCGGCACTTCGCCTCAGAGCTACGACAAGCAGTTCGTTCGCGACTGGCTGACCAGGTCGGGCTGGGACAAGGAATCGGATCCGCCGCGCCTGCCGGAAGACATCGTCGCGCAGACGCGCGAGCGATACCTCACCGCATACCATCGCCTCGTCGGCAAGCCGCTGTTTCCACCCAAGCCGCGCAACGAATAGTGAGGGCAACTGCCAGGGTCATCGTCACGCCGAAACCCGTCGTCAACGACCCGCAGGGCCTCACGGTCAAGCAGGGTTTGATGACCCTCGGGTTTCGCGAGGTCGAAGACGTCCGCGTCGGCAAGTACATAGAGGTGAGCCTGGAGGCCGAAACCATGCACGAGGCGCGCGAGCGAGTCGAGGCGATGTGCCGCCAGCTCCTGGCCAACCACGTCATCGAAGACTTCCATTTCGAGCTCGACCACGAGGGAAACAAGCATCGATGAAATTCGGAGTCGTTGTTTTTCCAGGGACCTGGTCCGATCGCGATTGCGGCTGGGTCATCGACCAGGTGGTCGGCGCGCAGCTCCAGTACCTGTGGCACAAGGACGCAGATCTGAAGGGCTGCGACTGTGTCATCCTGCCGGGCGGCTTTGCATATGGCGACTATCTCCGCACCGGTGCGATCGCGCGATTCGCGCCGGTGATGGAGTCGATCGGCGAGTTCGCGGATCGCGGAGGGCTCGTGTGGGGAATCTGCAACGGCTTCCAGATCCTCTGCGAGGCAGGCCTGCTGCCAGGAGCGCTGGTCCGCAACTCCTCGCTGGAATATCGCTGCGAATGGACGCACCTCATGGTCGAGCGCGCGGACCTTCCATTCACATCCGTCTGCTCTGAGCGCGAGGTGATTCGCGTACCCATCTCGCACGGTGAAGGCAGCTACTTCGCCGAACCCGCTGCGCTCTCGCGCCTGGAGCAGAACGGGCAGGTTGTCTTCCGTTACTGCGACTCTGGCGGCCGTGTGGTACCCAGCTCGAACCCCAACGGCTCACTTCACAACATCGCCGGCATCATCAACAAACGCGGCAACGTGCTCGGGATGATGCCGCACCCGGAGCGCTGCGCGGAGGCCGACCTTGGCGGCGCAGACGGCGTCAAGCTCTTTCGCTCGGTCGCGGGCAATGCAATGAGGATGCTGGTTTCTTGAGCCTCGACACGGTGGATGCCCGACGGCTGCGCGAGGTAGCTCTCACGCCGGACGAGTATCGCGCGATCGTGGAGAAGCTCCGGAGGCCGCCAAACGCGGTCGAGCTGGGGATGCTCGGCGTGCTTTGGTCCGAGCACTGCTCGTACAAGACCTCGAAGGCCTTGCTGCGGCGCCTACCTTCCAGTGGAGAAGCCGTGCTGCAGGGCCCGGGCGAGAACGCCGGCGCGGTCGAGGTCGGGCAGGGTTGGGCTGCGGTGTTCAAGATCGAGTCTCACAACCATCCGTCCGCAATCGAGCCATACCAGGGCGCCGCCACCGGGGTCGGCGGCATCATCCGCGACGTCATCGCGATGGGTGCGAGGCCGATCGCGCTGCTCGACTCGCTCCGGTTTGGTCCGCTGCCCGCGTCCCGCCGCCATTTCGATGGCGTCGTGGCCGGCATCGGCGGTTACGGGAACTGCATAGGGATCCCGACGGTGGGCGGGGAGGTGTACTTCGACGAGTGCTACGAGCAGAACCCGCTCGTCAACGCCATGTGTGTCGGGCTGGTGCGGGTCGAGAGGCTCATGCGCGCCCGAGCGGAGGGCACCGGCAACAGCCTTATGCTCGTCGGCGCCGACACCGGTAAGGACGGCATCCATGGCGCCTCATTTGCGTCGGTGGAGCTCGACGAGTCCAGCTCTGAGCGCCGACCCGCCGTGCAGGTCGGGAACCCTTTCCTCGAGAAGTGCCTGCTCGAGGCATGCATGGACCTCGGCCACACCGACGCCGTGGTCGCAGTGCAGGACCTGGGCGCAGCCGGCCTGACCTCGTCGGTCGCCGAATGCGCCGGGCGGGTTCCTGGAGCGGGGGCGCGAATAGACGTCTCGCTCGTGCCGCGCCGTGAGCGCGCGATGACGCCGTACGACGTGATGCTCTCGGAATCGCAGGAGCGCATGCTCGTCGTGGTCCAGCGCGGCCGCGAGGCCGAGGTGGAGCGCATCTTCCAGACCTGGGACCTCACCTCGGCGGTCATCGGCGACGTCACTGACGACGGCCAGCTGACGGTCTTCGACGGCGAAGAGCTGGTGGCCCGGCTGCCGATCGATCTGCTCACCGACGGCGCCCCGCTCCGGAGGCTGGCCGGGATCTCGCCAGACCCGCCGCCCTCGCTGCACCTGGATTCGCTGACGCCGCTCATCGACGCGGGCCAATCGCTGCTGCGCCTGCTCGCGAGCCCGAACCTCTGCAGCCGCCGACCGATCTTCCGCCGCTACGACCACATGGTGGGCGACTCCACGATCGTCCCACCCGGGGGAGATGCCGCGCTCCTGCGCATCAAGGGCACCCGCCTGGGGCTGGCGATGACGACCGACTGCAACGCACGCTATTGCCACCTGGATCCCAACCTCGGCGCGCAGCACGCAGTGGCCGAGGCTGCACGCAACATCGTCGCCACCGGCGCCCGCCCGCTCGCGGTCACCGACTGTCTCAACCTCGCGAATCCCGATCGGCCCGAGGTGTACTGGGAGCTGGAGGAGACGATCGCCGGCCTGGCGTCCGCGTGCCGGGCGCTGGAGGTCCCGATCGTCAGCGGGAACGTGAGCTTGTATAACGACTCGGAGGGCCGGTCCCCTATCCATCCGACTCCCGTGGTCGGCATGATCGGCATCATCGACGACTACGGCCGCCGCCTCGAGGCGGGATTGAAGCACGAGGGCGACTTCGTGCTGCTGGTGGGATCGAGCCACAACGACCTCGGCGGCAGCGAGTACCTCAAGGTCGAGCATGGAACCGTCGCCGGTCGCCCGCCTGGTCTCGACCTCACGCGTGAGGCGGCCGTCAACCGTCTGATCCTGGCCGCGGCCAAATCCGGCCACCTTCGCTCAGCGCACGACTGCGCCGAGGGAGGCATGCTCGTGGCCCTGGCCGAGTGCTGCCTGCTCGGGGGCCTGGGCGTGAGATGTCCGGCGATGCGGCCCGAACCCCCTCTTCGACTCGACGCTGCGTTCTTTGGCGAGACCCCCGGCCGCTTCATCGTCAGCGCGCCGTCGCGCGCGATGCCCGAGCTCCAGACCCTCGCGCGCCGTCACCACGTCGAGATCTCTCTCCTCGGCATGGCGGGAGGGGAGACGGTTGAGTTCGAGGGCCAGTTCCGGCTGTCCCTGGCTGAGATGCGGCAGGCGTGGGAAGGAGGTCTCCTCCACTAAATGTGCGGGGTGTTTGGGATCTGCGCTGCGCGCGGGGTGGACGTCGCCAACATCACCTACTTCGGCATGTTCGCGCTGCAGCATCGAGGCCAGGAGTCGGCCGGCATCGCGGTGTCGGACGGGACCAACGTACGCGTGCATCGCGGCATGGGTCTGGTGGCGCAGGTGTTTTCGCCGCAGACGGTTCGCGAGATGGGCGAGGGCTCGATCCTCGCTCTCGGCCACACCCGCTACTCGACCACCGGTTCGAGCCGGGCGGAAAACGCGCATCCGCTGCCGTTCCATCACCCGCAGCTCGGACCCGGCGCCATCGCGCACAACGGAAATCTCCTGAACGCGGAGGCGCTGCGCAAGCAGCTCGAAGAGCAGGGCGCGACGTTTGACTCGGGCCTCGATACGGAGGTCATGGCGAGGCTCATCGAGCACACGCATGGACGCACGTGGGAGGAGGTGATCCGAAAGACCTTCGCGCGCGTGGTCGGCGCGTACTCATGCGGGATCATCACGCCGACGCAGCTGATCGCACTGCGCGACCCGTTCGGGTTCCGGCCGCTGTGCATCGGCTTCATCCCTCTGCCTGGCCAGCCCGCCCATGTCATCGCGTCCGAGACGTGCGCGCTCGACACCGTGAACGCGACCTTCGTGCGCGAGGTGCAGCCCGGCGAGATGGTGGTGATGGACGAGCACGGGGTCCACAACCTCGCCTTCCAGACCTCGACCAAGCATGCAATGTGTGTGTTCGAGTTCATCTACTTCGCCCGGCCCGACTCCATCCTCAAGAACTGCGAGCTCGAGGAGGCCAGGATTCGTATGGGCAACGAGCTCGCGAAAGAGGCACCGGTCGAAGCCGACATGGTGATCGCGTTCCCAGACTCGGGTACGCCGGCGGCGATCGGCTATGCGGAGGCTGCGGGCATACCCTTCCGTGAGGCGTTGATGAAGAGCCGCTATATCAACCGCACCTTCATCCAGCCCGATCAGTCGCTGCGCGAGGCGGGCGTCATGCTCAAGCTCAACGCGCTGCCGCGGTCGATCAAGGGCAAGCGCGTGATCGCGGTCGACGACTCGATCGTTCGAGGCACCACATCACGCCGGATCATCGAGCGCCTGCGCACCGCTGGCGCAAGCGAGATCCACATGCGCATCTCCAGCCCGCCGATGCGCTTCCCATGCTTCATGGGAGTGGATATCGGCTCGACCAAGGAGCTGATCGCGGCGGGGCGCACGGTGGAGGAGGTGCGGACCCATATCGGCGCCGACAGCCTCGCGTATCTGTCCATCCCGGGTCTCATGCGCGCCATCGGGCGCGGCACGGCGGAGCAGTTCTGCCGGGCCTGTTTCGACGGCTCCTACCCCGTGCCGGTCCCGCAGCAGCTCTCGATGGATAAGATGCAATTCGAGTCGCCTTTGCCAAGCGGAACCAATACGTGAGTCGTCTTCCGCTGGGGCCGCCGCGCGAAGCGCGGGAGGGACAAATGCAGTTCGAGATGCCGCCCAAGGCGGATCACACCGCAGGCCCGCCCTCCCCCTCGCTTATCGAACTCAAAAGCTGATGGCCGGGGAAGGGCTGTCGTACGCCGCGGCCGGCGTCGACATCGAGGCGTACGAGCGAGTGCTGGAGCGCGTCAAGCCGCTGATCGCGGCGACGCACGGCGAAGAGGTGGCGCGCGGCGTAGGGCCGTTCGCGGGCCTTTTCGCCCTACCTGGCGGCGGTCACCTGGCGGCGAGCGCCGACGGCGTCGGCACCAAGATCAAGGTCGCGATCGCGGCGGCCTCGCACCTGGGAATCGGCGTCGACATCCTCAACCACTGCGTCAACGACATCGCGACCGCCGGCGCGCGGCCGCTGTTCTTCCTGGATTACTTCGCCACCGGCAAGCTCGACCCTGCCGTGTTCACGCAGGTGATCGAGGGCATCACGATCGCGTGCCGCGAAGCCGGCTGCGCGCTGCTCGGCGGCGAGACGGCCGAGATGCCGGGTGTGTACGCGCTTGGCGACTACGACCTGGCGGGCTTCATCGTGGGGATGGTCCCGCCCGGCCTCATGAGGGATCCGAAGGAGATTCGCGCGGGCGACCTGCTCATCGGGCTCCCGTCGAGCGGGCTCCACACCAACGGCTTCTCGCTGGTTCGCAAGGTGTTCGAGGGCGTTCCCCTCACCAACGTGTATCCGGAAATCGGTCGGCCCCTCGGCGAAGAGCTTCTCGAGCCACACCGGTCGTACCTGCAAGAGCTGGGCTCGATCGCGTGGAAAGGCGCCGCGCACATCACCGGCGGCGGTATCTACGGCAACCTGCCGCGGTGCCTGCCCGAAGGGCTGGGCGCCCGCCTCGGGCGGCGTTCCTGGGTGGAGCCGGCAATCTTCGAGCTGGTCCGCAAGCGCGGCCGCATCGCCGACGACGAGATGTTCGGCACGTTCAACATGGGCCTGGGGATGATCATGGTCGTCGATCCGGACGAGGTGCCGCGCAGCGCCCAGGTGGTGGGCGAGGTAGTGCAGCACAAGACGGGCGAACGCGTGGTGATCAGCTAGCCCGGTCATGAGACTGGGGGTCGTCGTCTCGGGCAAAGGCTCCAACCTCCGCAACCTCGTTGAGCGGGATTTCGATGTTGTCGCCGTGGCCACCAACCGTCCATCGTGCGGAGGCGCCGCCTACGCGCGCGAGCGTGGCATCCCTCTCGGAGAGCTTTCGCTCAAGCGCTTCTCATCAGAGGAGGAGCGTGATGAGGCGATGCGCGAGTTCTTCAAGGCACACGGAGTCGAGCTCGTCGTCGACGCGGGCTACGACCGAATCCATACGCGGCCGTTCCTCGAGGCGTTTCGAGGCCGCATCATCAACGTCCACCCGTCGCTCCTGCCCCAGTTTGGCGGCGGAATGGATGCGGTCGAGCAGGCGCTGGTTGCCGGCGTCGACGTCACCGGTGCGACGGTGCACCTCGTGACCGAGGATCTCGATGGCGGCCCGATTCTGACCCAGGAGCGGGTCCCGGTCTTGAAAGGCGATACGGTGGAGACGCTGCGCGGGCGAATCCACGAAGCCGAGCACAGGATTCTTCCCGCGGCCATCCGATTGTTGGAGGCAAAACTTGCCCAGAGCCCTGCTGTCGGTCAGTGACAAGAGCGGGCTGACGGGGTTCGCGCGCGGGCTCCACCGTCTCGGCTTCGAGCTCTATGCGACCGGCAACACCCTTAAGGCGCTCGCGGATGCCGCGCTCGATGCGCATCCGGTTTCCGACCTGACCGGATTCCCCGAGATGATGGACGGCCGAATCAAGACCCTTCACCCCGGCGTTCACGCCGGCCTGCTGGCCCGGCGCGACAAGCCCGAGCACATGGCAGCTCTCGAAACGCATGGGCTCAAGACCATCGACCTGCTCTGCTGCAACCTGTATCCGTTCGTCGAAACGGTGAGCCGGCCGGCCGTCGATTTCGAGGAGGCGGTGGAGCAGATCGACATCGGCGGGCCGGCCATGATCAGGGCAGCGGCCAAGAACCACGAGGGCGTCGTGGTCGTCGTGCGACCCGAGCGTTACACGGAGGTGCTTGGCGCCCTGCAGGGCGCGGGGGCGGACCTCACGATGAGGCGGCGGCTGGCCGCGGAGGCCTACGCGCACACGGCCGCGTACGACTCGTGGATCGCGGCGTTCATGCGTGCTTCCGACGACAAGGGTTTTCCGCCCGAGCTGTCATTTGCAGGCCAGCTTGCGGAAGCGCTGAAGTACGGCGAGAACGAGCACCAGCGGGCCGCCTTCTACAGGTTCGGCCCTCACCCGGGCGGCCTTGGCGGCGCGGAGCAGCTGCAGGGCAAGGAGCCTGGCTTCAACAACATTCAGGACGCTGCCGCGGCGCTTTCGCTCGTGAGCGACTTCGACCGCCCGGCCGCCGCGATCATCAAGCACATGAACCCTTGCGGGCTGGCGGTGGCGCAGGACATCGCGACGGCGTATCGCATGGCGTACGAGTGCGACAAGGTTTCCGCGTTTGGCGGCGTGGTCGCTGTCAACAGGCCGCTGGACCGGTCGACTGCCGAGATGATCGTTCAGATCGTCACCCACGTCGTCATCGCACCCGCGGTGCTCGAAGAGGCGATCGAGACCCTCGCCCGCCGCAAGACAATGGTCGTGCTCGCGGCGGAAGAGGGAGCCCGCGGGCTGTTCGACTACGACGTGCGCACGGTCGCCGGAGGCTTCCTCGTGCAGGAGTGGGACCGGGCCGGGTTCGACCGCGCGTCGTGCACGGTGGTCACGAGGCGGCAGCCCACCGAGCAGGAGTGGGAGCAGCTCGGGCTGGCGTGGACGGCGGTGAAACACGTGAAGTCGAATGCGATCGTTCTCTTCAAGGACTGCGCCGCGGTCGGCGTTGGAGCGGGCCAGATGTCGCGCGTCGAAGCGGTGCAGATCGCCGTGCAGCGCGCCGGCGAGCGGGCGGCCGGCTCCGTGATGGCGTCCGACGCCTTCTTTCCTTTTTCCGATGGGCTGGAAGAGGGAACCCGTGCTGGGGTCACCGCGGCGATCCAGCCCGGCGGCTCGATGAAGGACGACGAGGTCATCGCGGCCGCCAACGCGGCCGGCATCGCAATGGTGGTGACCGGCCGGCGCCACTTCCGACACTGATGTTCTGGAACGTCGTTCTCGGCGGCCTCGGAGTGCTGGCCGGCTTCGCATCGTGGATGGGTTGGCTGCCGCGGAGGCGGCGGATTGGTTATTTCTGGGGCGGGGCCCACGCGGAATGGATGATCATGGGCGCGGGACTCCTTGTGCTCGGCCCGGCTGTTGTTTACCACTTACAGCTGCTGGGCCTTCTGGGATTCGCGATAGTGGTGGCGGGGTTTGTTCTCGGCCTGGTATCGCCTCCATGGCTCGTCCCGAGGTGGTACAAGGAACAGTTTCCCGGCTGATGCGATGACCAAAGTGCAGGCTGGATTCGGCGAAGAGGGTCGCAAGCTCTCGTATGGGACGTATCTCAAGATCTCGGAGCTGCTCGCGCTGCAGGATGGGCTGAGCCACGAGCACGACGAGCTCCTCTTCATCGTCGCGCACCAGGTCTACGAGCTGTGGTTCAAGGTGGTTCTGCGGGAGCTCGAGGCGGCGCGGACGAGCATGGATCGCGACGATCTTTTCTTCGCGCGCCACCACCTGCGCCGGGTGCATGTCATCGAGCGCCTGCTGGTCGAGCAGATCGAGGTGCTCGAGACGATGTCGCCGCAGGACTTCCTCGCGTTCCGCTCCCAGCTCGCGCCGGCGAGCGGCTTTCAGTCGGTCCAGTTCCGCGAGATCGAGTTCCTGTCCGGATCGAAGGACGCTAAGTATCTCGCGCGCCTGGAGGCGAGCCCTGAGGAGATGCTCCGGCTGCAGCGGCGCCTGGACGAACCGTCGCTCGCCGATGCGTTCCATGGCCTGGTCGAGCGGCGCGGGTCGCCCTCGCTGCTGGAGATCTTCCACGACCGGGAGCGATACGGCGACCTGTTCGACCTGTGCGAGGAGCTGCTCGACCACGACGAAGCGTTCGCGCACTGGCGCGCTCGGCACTTGCTGATGGTCGAGCGCCAGATCGGTTCCAAGCCCGGTACCGGCGGCAGCAGCGGCGCCCAATACCTACGCTCGACGCTAGGCAAGCGCTTCTACCCAGAGCTCTGGGACGTGAGGTCCCAGCTATGAAATCGCGGGGGGATAGTTATCCCCCCCGCGGACCCTCCCCTCTCCTCGGCCACGCTGGGTGGCGATTGGAAGGGGCATAAGAGACGGCCGAAGTAAATTCGGCCTTAGGCTCCACATTGGGTTCTACTTGAAAGGGTTATTGCCGTGAAGGCTGGATTCGCCGGCGAGCGACCCGAGAACACCAAAGCGCGGGGGGATAGTTATCCCCCGCCGCGGACCCTCCCCTCTCCTCGGCCACGCTGGTTGGGATTGGAAGGGGCATAAGAGACGGCCGAAGTAAATTCGGCCTTAGGCTCCACTTTGGGTTCTACTTGAAAGAGTTGTTGTTGTGAAGGCTGGATTCGCCGGCGAGCGCCCGGAGCACCACATGAAGAAGTCACCGGCGGAGCACCCGAAGGTGACGTGCGGCACCTGTCGCATGTTCGACGGCACCGCCTGGTGCCGGCACTGGAATTTCCACACCACCGCCGAATCCCCGCCGTGCCGGTTCTACACCAGGAGGTCCGAGCGATGACCGAAGCCAAGACTCAGTCCAAGGCAGCGCCACCGCCACCGATCGTCTACCCGCCCTATCACACGGTCCGGCGCTACTCCGGGACATCGCAGGTGGCGCTGTCGCCGGATGGATCGACGCTTGCGATCGCGTCGCGCCAAGAAGGCCCGGCGATGGTTTGCGAGATCTCGGTCGGTGGGGGCCGGCTGCGCCCCGCATTCGCGATCGCGGGCGCCTCGGTGCACGGTCTGTCCTGGTCGCAGTCTGGCGAGCTCTACTGCACAGCCGATCGAGGCGGCAGCGAGCGATGGCAGGTCTATGTGCGGCGCAAGGATGGACGCGTCGAGGAGTTCGCGGTCAGCGAAGCCGACCGGGTTCAGCACCACCTGTCGCAGTTGGCGACATCGCCCGACGGCGCAAGCGTCGCGATCGGCACCAACGCTCGCGACGAGAGCGACGTCGACATCGCGATCGCCGACGCGAAGACGGGGCATCAGCGCCTGGTCGTCTCTGGCCCGGCATGGCATGTGGCCGGCTCATGGTCTCCTGACGGCCGCTGGCTCGCGGTGATGCGTGTCGCGCAGAACACCGACCAGGACCTCCTTGCGGTCGAAGACGCTTCGGGTGAGGTCATCGAGGTGACCACGCACCAGGGCGAGATACAGAACGTGCCCGCGGGCTGGCTCGCGGACGGGCGCATGCTCGCCATCACGGACCACGACAGCGACTTCCTGCACCTGGAAGCGCTCGACCTCCACAGTGGCGGTCGCGAGATCTTCGACAAGCCGGACGCGGACGTTGAGATTGCCGCTGCATCGTCTGATGGACGTGGGGTGGTGTGGAGCGTCAACGAAGACGGCTACTCACGCCTGCGGTGGCGATTTGCAGCTGGCCCGATCGGCGAGCGCGCCACGGATGGGCAGGTCGGCGACGTGGTCGTCGCGTCAGATGGCACACGGGCCGCATACACGCTGTTTCCGCTGGCCGGGCCGGAGGAGATAAGGGTGCTGACCCTGGCCACCGGCGAGGATCGCGTGCTGGTGACGGGAGAGGCACTCCCCCAGTACGGCACCCGGCCCGAATCGCTCCGGATCAAGGGCACCGAAGGCGACATCCCCTGCTACTTCTATCGCCCCGCACGTTCGGCGGCCCCCATGCCGGCGCTCCTTGTGATCCATGGCGGGCCCGAAGGCCAGTCGCGGCCATCGATGGACGATCCGTTCTTGCTCGATCTGCTGGCCCAAGGCGTGGCGATAGTCGTCCCCAACATCCACGGCTCCACGGGCTACGGAAAGCAATGGCAGCGCCGGATTCATCGAGACTGGGGTGGGATCGATCTCGCCGACCTACGGTCGGTCGCGGAATGGATGCGCGCCCATCCGGAGCTGAGCTCGGATCGGCTGGGAGTCTTGGGCGGCTCATACGGAGGCTTCGCCACCCTCACCTGTGTGACGAGGCTGCCCGAGTTCTGGTGCTGCGGAGTCGATCTGGTCGGACCGGTGAATCTCCTCACGATGCTGGAGAACGACCCTCCCAACTGGCGCCGGTGGAACAAGCTCTGGATCGGGGACCTCGACACGGATCGCGAGAAGCTCATCCAGCGCTCGCCGATCACGTACGTCGAAAACGTCCGCTGCCCGTTGCTCGTCATTCAAGGTGACAACGACCCGCGCGTCCCGCGCGAGGAGTCGGACCAGCTCGTCGATCGGTTGCGTGCACTGGGCCGGCCGGTCGAGTACATCACGCTGGGGGATGAAGGCCACGGCTTTGTGCGTCTAGACAGCCGGCAGCTCGTGCTCGAACGGGTAGGCCAGTTCCTCGACCGATACCTGGTCGAGCCGAGGGCCTGATCGAGGCGAGGGCGCCGCACGGCGCGGCGCCCTCGATCTTCAAGTGGTTAGGCGGCGTCTTCCAGCTGTGCCGTTCGTTCCGTCTGTGGCATGCGCTGGATGCGCGGCGCGCTCGGTGAACGAAGCACCAGCAGCACGACCAGCAAGCCGGCCGCCACAGAGGCCGCGGCCAGCAAGAACGCGAGCTGGTAGCCGCCCGTGAGCGCGGTGGACAGGGAAGCGCCCTGTGCGACCAGGGATTTCGCGTGGTCGGTCGAGATCGTGCCCAGTGCGGCGAGGCCAACTGAGGCGCCCATCTGCATCGACAGGTTGCCAAAACCGGAGGCGAGGCCGGCGTCGGCGGCGGGCACCTCCGACATCGAGATCGTGAGAATGGGCATGAACGACATGCCTGCCCCGAGCCCGAACAACAAGTAGGCGGCGAAGATCCTCGGGAAGTAGCTGGTCTGCTCGTCAGCGCCAGACAGTAGAAAGAGCGCTGAGCTGATCGTCAAGAGACCGACGACAAGCAGGCTCCGCGCGCCGAAGCGGGCCATGAGTCTCGCCGTGACGCCCACCGAAAGGGTCGCCAGCGCCAGCGTCGAAGGCAGGAACGCGAGGCCGATGCCGATCGCGCTGAACCCCTTGACGTGCTGGAGGTAGAGGGCGCCGATGAAGAAGTTCGTGAACATGCCGGCCACGAGGAACGCACGTGCGGCGCTCGCGCCGGTGAGCGAACGGAGCCTGAGAATGCGCAGCGGCATGATCGGATTCTTCACGCGCGACTCGAACAGGACGAACCCGGCCAGCAGCGCAAGCGACGCCCCGCCGAATCCGAGCGTGTGTGCGGAGGTCCAGCCCTGCTCGGCCGCTGTCACGATCGCGTAGACGCCGAGCATCAAGGCCGAGGTGATCAGCACGGAGCCGGCGACATCGACGCCCTGGCTCAGGCCGATGCCCTTGTTCTCCTCGATCAGCCACCAGCCGAGCAGCAACGTACCCACGCCGATCGGCACGTTGATGAAGAAGATCCAGTGCCAGTTGATCATCTGGGTCAGCAATCCGCCGGCCAACAGGCCGAGCGAACCGCCGCCGGCGACGACGAACGTCAGGACGCTCATCGCCTGGGCCCGCTCCTGCGGCTTGGGAAAGCCCGTGACGATGATGGCGATGATGACGCCGGCCGACAACGCGCCCCCCAACCCTTGCAGCGCGCGCGTGGCGACGAGGGTGGCGGGATCACGCGCCAGCCCGGTCAGGGCCGAGGTGATGGTGAAGACGACCACGCCGGCCAGAAACACCTTCTTGCGGCCGATCAGGTCGCCGGCGCGCCCCGCCAAAAGCAGGAAGCTGCCGTATGTGATCAGGTAGGCGTTGACGACCCAGGTCAGGTCGGCCTGCGTGAAGTGCAGGTCCCGCTGGATCGCGGGCAGCGCGACGTTCACGATCGTCGAGTCGAGGACGATCATCAGCTGCCCGAGGCAGACCACGACCAGGGCGATCCAGCGTCGCCGGTCGCTCAAAGGGGGTCGGATTGCCGAAGAATGTATTTTCATAACGCCTCCACAGATGAACCGGTATTCGTGACGATCACTATAACAGGATCATTATCATCCTTATTGCATGGATTATCTGGAAAGTGGGAATGGTTCTCATCTAGTGCTAGGATCAGAAGAGGCGAAAGAGATGGAGAAGGAGAGCGGGGCGGGGCTGATCGCCCTCGTCACCCAGATCAGCAAGGCGCTGAACCGGAGGACCTCGGAGGAGCTCCTGGGCATGCGCCTGAAGCAGTTCATGGTCCTCGGCTACGTCCGCGACCGGGGCAGCGTGTCCCAGCAGGAGCTGGAGACGGCCATGTTGATCGACGCCAACGCCGTGGTGCTGCTCCTGAACGAGATGGAGGCGGCCGGCTGGTCGGTGCGCAAGCGCGACCCGCACGACCGCAGGCGTCACCTCGTCGAGATCACCGAATCGGGGAAGACCGCGGTCGACCACGCGGAGAAAGCGCGGGAGCGACTGGAAGAGGAGATCCTGCGAGACCTCAGCCCAGAGGAGCGGGCGACCCTGATCAAACTGATGCGGCGGGCCCTCGACGGCCTGCTCAGGGCCACACCGGAGCCGGCCAAGCTCTAGCCGGCGGCCGGGGTCCCGCTCGGCACGTTACCTTCCGGGGGGAAAACAGGTCTAAGAGATGTGATCGCCCAACCGGCATCTGATGCCGGCCGGACCCCGACCGTCACTCTCGTCCCTGACGATCCGCGGGAGTTCGAGGCCGCTTTCAGGCAGGTGAGCCGGACGGCCTTCTTGCTCGCGCGTCAGGTGGGACGAAGCCCGGACGAGGCCATGGACATCGTCCAGGAAGCCGCCCTACGCGGATGGCGATACCGATCGACGAGGACCGGTGAGTTTCGACCCTGGTTTCTTTCGATCGTCTACCGCCTGAGCCGTCGGCGGATACCAGAGTGGATACCCCTCCCGGCCGGTTGGGATGCGCCTGCGCCTGACAGCCTTCGATCTGAGATCGACCCGGAGCTGGTCGCCGCCATGCGACGGCTCCCGTCGCGCCAGCGTGCGGCGCTCTGGCTGCGCTACTGCGACGACCTGGCGATCGGCGACGTCGCCCGAATCATGGGCTGCAGCGAAAACGCTGCCAAACAGCTCTTGCTCCGCGGGCGCGACGGCCTGCGGGCGCGCCTCTCATCCAGCCCTCAGGAGGTGTCTTCATGACCCGGCCCATCACCCTTGAAGAGATCGCCGAGCGCTTGCGCTCTCTCGATGAGACGCTCATCGTCGGGCCCGAAGATTCGCGAGCGCTGGGCCGAATCATGGAGCTGCGCATTCCGGCTGCCCGCACGCAGAGGGAACCTGCGCGGGCGAGCCGGCGCTGGGTTGTGCGCCTGAGCGCGGTCACGACGATCATCGCGGTCGTGATGCTCGCGAACTTGGCTGCAGCTTACTTCGCGCCGACCTACAGCCGGGCGCTGGCTGATGCTCCTGGCGTCGGTGGCCCGTCGAGCAAGATCCTCGCCACCTTTGGACTGAACGCGGGGCAGGTGACTGTGATCAACGACTCTGCGACTTCGTCCGGCCATACCTTGCGCCTGGCTGCCGGTTATGCGGACGGCCTGCGAACGGTTCTGTTCGTATCTGTGGATGGAAAGGGCCTGGACGGCAATCCGAAGGGATACGGCATGAATCCTGGCGACTACGGGCTGGGCGACTTTAGCCTGACCGACCAGTTCGGTCATTCCTATGTTCCCAGCGGAGTCGGCTCACCGAACTGGATTCCATTCACGCCGCTTGCCTGGCCCGCATCCACCGTTGGCGCACGCCTCACGCTGCATGTGACCAGCATCGATGCGCTGTGGCTGCGAGGCACTGGCGAGATCCGTGGCGATTGGACTCTGCATGCAACCCTGGTCGCGGAGCCCGCTCGCACACTCCCGCTGCCGGCGCCGGTTCGGCTGCCGCAGGCCACCTACACCTTCACATCGATTCGCTCGAGCGCGACCACGCTGACCATTCGGTGGAAGGTCGACGGGCCGGCCCTCGACCGCGTCACCGAAATGTGGGCGGCAGGCGGCAGCAGGACCGACCCGAACGTTCCACCACCGCCACGCACCGCAGAAGAGCGGCAACTGGAGCGCGACTACTTTTCTCCTCAGGTGTTCGACGCCTCTGGTCGGCCGATGCAGCTCTCCATGTCGGGCATCACGTTCACGAGGCCCGCAACCGGCGAGATCACCGTCTTCATTCCCGGCCCGGGCCGCTATCGCATCCAGCTCGGCGATGCGCTGGCAGCGGACGAGCTGCAGCGCTGGATCGTCGTGGCTTAGTTCAGCCGCTCCACGATCATCGCCATCCCCTGGCCGCCGCCGACGCACATCGTCTCCAGCCCGTACGTCTTGTCCTTTTCGCGCAGGCCGTTGAGCAGGGTGCAGAGGATGCGGGCGCCGGTCATGCCAAACGGGTGGCCGAGCGCGATGGCGCCGCCGTGCGGGTTGAGCTTGTCGCTGAAGGGGTCGACCCCGATGCCCCTTGCTGAAGGGATGACCTGGGCGGCGAACGCCTCGTTGATCTCGACGATGTCGATGTCGTCGATCGTCATCTTGGCGCGCTTCAGCGCCTGCTTCGACGCCCCGATCGGGCCCAGGCCCATGAACTCGGGCTCGAGCGCGGTCAAGCCCGTGGAAACGACGCGGGCCACCGGCTTGATGCCCAGCTCCTTGGCCTTGCGCTCGGACATGACCACCACGGCCGCGGCGCCGTCGTTCAGGGGGCAAGAGTTGCCCGCGGTCACCGTGCCGTCCTCGCGGAAGGCGGGCTTGAGCGTCGCCAGCACCTCCATGGTCGTGCCGGGCCGCGGCCCGTCGTCCTTGTTGAACGTCTCGCCGTTCGGGAGCGGAACCGGAATGATCTCGCGGTCGAAGAATCCGTCGTCGCGCGCCTTCACGGCTGCGGCCTGGCTCTTCACCGCGTAGCGGTCCTGCTCCTCGCGGCTGATCTTCTCGCGTCGCGCCACGTTCTCGGCGGTCTGGCCCATCGCGATGTAGATGTCGGGGTACTCCTCGGCATTGCCGGGCAGGAGCCTGGGGTTGAATGTGTCCGGCGCGTCCGGATAGCCGCTGCCGTAACGCGACACGCACTCCACCCCGACGGACAGAAACACATCACCCTCACCGGCCTCGATGGCGTGCGCAGCGATCCTGGTCGTCATCAAAGATGAAGAGCAGTAGCGGTTGACAGTCACACCGGGCACATCGAGCCGGCTCAGCACCGACACAATGCGGCCGATGTTGTGACCCTGCTCGCCACCGGGCAGGCCGCATCCGCAGATGAGGTCTTCGATGTCGGAGCGCTCGAGCTGTGGCACCTGTTCCAGGACCTTCGTGACCACATAGGAGGCGAGGTCATCCGGGCGCACGTCCACCAGCGAGCCTTTGCGCGCGCGGCCGATCGCGGAGCGGCCAAGGGCGGCGATCACTGCCTGAGTCATGGCTTGAAGCTTAGTACGGCTTCCGGACGGGCGCTATTTCACGCGCTGGCGCTCGCCGGAGATAGCGAAGATGACGAAGCCCAACAACAGCGCCGCGATGACGGCCAGCACGGCGGCACCGCTCATGTGGGCGAGGCCGGCGAGATACAAGACGGCCACCACAGTGGGCAGCCACAGCACGCCGGCCAGCTCGCGCCGACCCAGCCCGCGATGGCGCCGAGCCTCCATCAAGAGCTCGCGCGGCAGCGGCTCGTTGTCGTCCAGCGGAGCGAAGATCGTGTACATCCGGCGGCGCTCCAGGCTGCGAAGCTGGTCCTCTCGCATTGTGGTCCTCACACCCAGTTTGCCACTAAGAGCGAGTAAGGAGGGCTTCGCGTGTGAAGAGCCGGAGGGCCACGAACCAGGCGAGGCCCCCGGTCGCCAGCAGGCTGAGCGACGTCACCGCGAGCGCCGGCCACGCCACCGTGTTGTGGACGATGGCGTCCCGCAGCACCAGCACCGCATTGAGGATCGGGATCAGGTAGTAGGCGAGGCTGGGATTGAAATCGGGGATGAAGAGGACGATGGACGCCGGGAAGATCGTGATGAAGTACAGCGGGGTGACATAGGCCTGGCCCTGGCGAAACGTCTTCGCCAGAGTCCCCAGCGCCAGCGTCACGGCGCTGAAGCTGAACCCGATCAGAAGCGCGACCAGGACCATCAGCGGCACGGCGACCGGATTGAGGGTGATGTGCGTAGAGCCCGATGGCCCGGGCAGCGAGATCAGGGATAGCGCGACGAACATGGACCCGATCGCGGCTACGGCGGCGGCGAGGCTGATCGTCGTGACGGCCCCGATCTTGCCGAGCAGCACGCGGCTCCTTGGAGCCGGCGTCAGCAGAAGGCTCTCGAGGGTCCTGCGTTCTCGTTCCCCGGCCGTGCTGTCGAGGGCAGCCGAGAAGCCGCCGGTCAGGATCATCGTGATGAGGATGTAGGGCAGGAAGAAGCTTAGAAAGGCGTTCGATGCGGCCTTGATGGGCGAGCTCAGCGGGTGCGCGACCAGTTGCAGCGGGGTGAGGATGCCGGGGTCGATGTTGCGGCTCTGGAGCGCAGCAGCCGCTTTCGCGGCATTGTACTGGCCGAGCACGGTCTGGAGCCGGATGTCGGCAATCTGGGCGCTCTGCCGGGTGGGGTCGTAGTACTCGTCGACCTCATGGGGCAGGAACGCCACCGCGAGGTCGACCTGCTGCTTGGCTGCCCTTGCTGGATCGTCTACCTGTACCAGCCTGATCCCGGTCACGCGAAACAGCTCGTCGAGCCCGGTCGGGATGTTGCCCGTAAAACCGATCGTGTACGTCTGCGTCGCCGTCTTGGTCGAGATCTGCGATATCACTCCGAGCACGATCGGCGTCGCGAGCGCCGCCAGCCCGATCGCCATGAGGGTGCGCCGGTCGCGGAGTATCTCGATGAGCTCCTTTCGATAGACAATCCACGTCGACCGCATCACTCCGCCCCGACGAGGTTCAAGAAGGCATCCTCGAGCTCCGGCCGGTTGCCACGAACCTCGGCCGTCGAACCACTCGCGACAACCTCACCCTGGTGGAGGATTGTGATGCGGTCGCACAGGCGCTCGGCGTCATGCAGCACGTGGGTCGAGAAGATCACGCACTTGCCGCGGCCCTTCGACTCGACCATGAACTCGCGCACCTCTCTGGAAGCAAGCACGTCGAGGTTGGAGGTGGGCTCGTCGAACATGAGCAGCGGCGGGTCGTGGACGATCGCGCGCGCGATGGCGACCTTCTGCTTCTGCCCTGATGACAGGCTTTCGGCGCGCTGGCCGGCAAACGAGTCGATGTCCAGGCGCTCGATCACGGCGCCGACGCGGGATTTGAGCTCGCGGCCGTCAAGGCCGCTCAGCTGGGCGAAGTAAGCGATGTTCTCGCGCGCCGACAACCGCGGGTAGACGCCGATGTCGGCGGTGACCACGCCGACCCGGCGACGAACTTCCTCGGGCGCCGTCCGCGTGTCGAAGCCAAGAACCTCGATGGATCCGGCGTCCGGCGACAGGAGCGTGGCGATGAGGCGCAGCGTGGTCGTTTTGCCGGCCCCGTTCGGGCCGAGCAATCCGAAGATCTCTCCGGGCTGCGCTTCAAATGAGATTCCGCGCAGAACCATGTTCTTTCCGAGCGTCTTCTCGAGGCGCTCGACCGAGACGGCGGGTTGCGTCAACTCCTCTTCTTTGGCGAGCTCTTTGTGGACGCGGTGGACTTCGTGGCTGCGGCAGGGCGTTTGGGAGCCGCCTTCGCGGCAGACTTCGCTGCAGGTTTGGGCTTTGCCGTCGGGGCCGGGGCCGGCGCCGCGACAGCGGGCGCGGGCGCGGGCGGCGCTTCAGACTCGACAGTCTCTGGCGCCGGCTCGGTCGCGGCGATGCCGATCGAGCTCGAAATGGTGCGGTGACACGTCTCGCACGTGACGATCGTGCGCACCAGCGTGCCGAGCTGATGGGCCTCGCTGCGCAGTGTTCGTGGGCGGCCGCAGAACGAGCAGAAGCCGACCTCAGTCGTCACGACCACACTGCCTGGACGCTTGTTCACCCCGCTTACGGTAGCTGATAAACTTCGCGCGACGGTTAGCCGTCGGGTTCCTTTAAGTCCGATCCACGAGAGGTCGGGAAGGAGGATTTTTCATGGTCATCGGTAGTCGACTTCAGCACGTGATCGAGAGCCAGCAGTTCTCGAGGCCTCTGCTCGAAGAGCTTCTCGACCGGGCCGAGGCGATGAAGGCCCAGCCTCATCACTTCTCCGGCCGGCTCAACGGCCAGGTGATGGCGGCCTTGTTCTACGAACCCTCGACGCGCACGCGCCTGTCGTTCGAGGCGGCGATGCTCCGGCTGGGCGGCCGCACGGTCGGCACCGACAACGCGCGCGAGTTCTCGTCGGCGGCCAAGGGCGAGACGCTCGAGGACACCATTCGAATCGTCAGCGGCTATGCCGACGTCATCGTCCTCCGCCACAACGAAGAGGGCGCTGCCAGGCGAGCCGCGTCTGTGAGCTCGGTTCCCGTAATCAACGCGGGTGACGGCCCGGGCCAGCATCCGACGCAGGCGCTGCTCGACCTCTACACCATTCGCGACGAGCTCGGCCACATCGACGGCATCCGCATCGCGATGGTCGGCGACCTTGCCAACGGACGCACTGTGCGTTCGCTCGCCTACCTGCTCAGCAAGTTTCGCGACATCCGCATCTGCTTCGTGGCGCCGCCGCAGGTCGCGATGCGGCAGGACATCAAGGACCACCTGGACGAGCACCACGTGGCCTGGGTGGAGTCGGAAAACCTCGACGCCGTGGTGCCCCAGGTCGATGTGATCTACCAGACGCGCATCCAGAAGGAGAGGTTCAGCGACGAGGCGTCGTACCTCGCGCTCAAGGGCATCTACCGCATCGACGGCTCGACGCTGGCTCGCATGAGGAAGGAGGCGATCGTCATGCATCCTCTGCCAAGGGTCGATGAGATCGCGCCCGAGGTCGATGCCGATCCACGGGCCGCGTACTTCCGCCAGGCGCGCAACGGCCTGTACATCCGCATGGCCTTGCTCGACAAGCTGCTGGCGTGAGCGTCACCCAGGGACGGCTCAAGGCGACTGTGATGGACGGCGACCAGATCCGGCGCTCGCTCTCGCGGATCGCCCACGAGATCCTCGAGCGCAACCGCGGCGCCGGGGACCTGGTGGTGGTCGGCGTCATGGCCAAGGGCGACCACCTCGCCCGCCGCCTCGCGGACAGCCTGATGGAGCTCGAGCGAGCGCCGGTCGCTGTCGGCGCGCTGGACATCAGCAAGCATCGTGACGACCTACACCTGCGAGTGCCTTCGCACAGCGGGCAATCAAACGTGCCCGACATCGACGGCAAGGTGGTCGTGCTGGTGGACGACGTCATCCACCACGGCCGCACCGCGCGCGCAGCGATGGACGCGCTCATGGACTTCGGCCGCCCGAGGGCGATCCAGCTCGCCGTGCTGGTCGACCGCGGCCATCGTGAGCTGCCGATACGCCCGGATTACGTCGGCAAGAACGTACCCACGTCAGACTCGGAGCGCATCGAGGTCCTCATCGTCGAGGAGGACGGCATCGACCAGGCGGTGATCGTTGCCGTCTGAGCACGCCGCGCTGGTCCTCGAGGACGGCCGCGCCTTCATCGGCGCCGCGCTGGGCGCCGATGTCGACGGCGAAGGCGAGGTCGTGTTCAACACTGCGATGACTGGCTACCAGGAGGTGCTGACCGACCCCTCGTACGCCGGCCAGATGGTTTGCATGACGTACCCGCTGCAGGGCAACTACGGCGTGCGCGACGCCGACGCCGAGTCGGCGCGCCCGTGGGCGCGCGCGCTGGTCGTGCGCTGGGCATGCCCGGTGCCGAGCCATCACTCGAGCGAGGGCTCGCTGCACCAATATCTGCAGACGTGGCGGGTGCCCGCCATCACCGACATCGACACCCGCGCGCTGACGCGCCACATCCGCAAACACGGTGCACTCCGCGCGGTCCTCACACACGAGGAAACCGTGCCAGGCGAAACACGGTTGGTCGAGCTGGCGCAGGCTGCACGTCGCGTGACGCCCCTCGCCGAGCAGGACCTGGTGGCGCAAACGTCGCGCACCACAAAAGACGAATGGTTTGACGCTCTCGCGGCAGAGCTCCGCCCGCCGCACCGCGCTGCCGGAGACGGTCTTGCGATCGCGGTGGTGGACTATGGCGTGAAGGCGAACATCCTCCGCTCGCTGCGCGAGCGCGGGTGCCGTGTGGTCGTGCTTCCCCACGCGGCGACCTGGTCGGACGTGACTGCGGCCGGCGTCGATGGTCTCGTGCTCTCGAACGGTCCAGGCGATCCGTCGGTGCTCGATGGCCCCGTTGAGCTCGCACGCCAGGCGCTCGGGCGCATCCCTCTGTTCGGGATCTGCCTCGGCCACCAGATCATGGGCCGGGCGGCCGGCGCCACCACCTCCCGCCTGCCTTACGGCCACCACGGTGCCAACCACCCGGTCAAGGATCTCGAAACCGGCAGCGTGCACATCACGAGTCAGAACCATGAGTTCCAGGTCGACGCCGCCTCGCTGCCGGCGGGGGACTTCTTCGTGGCGCAGCGCAACCTGAACGACGGGTCTGTCGAAGGCCTCGGCCACCGCACCCTGCCGGCCTTCAGCGTTCAGTACCACCCCGAGGGCTGCCCCGGCCCTCAGGACAACCAGTATCTCTACGACCGGTTCGTGGAGATGGTCCGCCAGCGCAGGCCGGTCATGAAGGCGGTCGGCGGCGCGGCGCAGCCGGAGAAGCCGAAGAAGGTGCTGATCCTGGGTTCCGGACCAATCGTCATCGGCCAGGCGGCGGAGTTCGACTACGCGGGCACGCAGGCGTGCAAGGCCCTGCGCGAGGAAGGCATCGCGACCGTGCTGGTCAACTCCAACCCCGCTACGATCATGACCGACGAGGAGGTGGCCGACCGCGTGTACCTCGAGCCCCTCACCGTCGAAGCCGTCGAGCGCGTGATCGCCCGCGAGAAACCGGACGCGCTCCTGCCCACGCTGGGCGGCCAGACCGGACTCAACCTCGCGACCGAGCTGGCCGCGGCTGGAGTTCTCCAACGCCACCACGTGCGGCTGCTCGGGGCCGACATCGAGACGATCCGCAAGGCTGAGGACAGGCAGGCCTTCAAGGACATGCTCGAGCAGATCGGCGAGCCGGTGCCTCTGTCGCGGGTCTGCGAATCGATCGATAGCGTGATGGCTTTCGTAGGCGAGATCGGGCTGCCTGTGGTCATCCGGCCCGCCTACACGCTTGGCGGCACGGGCGGCGGATTCGTCACTACCGAGGGGGACCTGAAAGCGGTCGCAAAACGCGGCCTCGACGCATCTCCCATCCACCAGGTGCTGATCGAGCGATCTCTGTGGGGCTGGAAGGAGATCGAGTACGAGGTGATGCGCGACGCAGCCGACACGTGCATCACGGTCTGCAACATGGAGAACGTGGACCCGATGGGCGTGCACACGGGCGACTCGATCGTCGTCGCGCCCGCGCAGACCCTCTCCGATCGCGACCACCAGATGCTCCGATCGTCCGCGATCCGGATCATCCGCGCTTTGGGCATCGAAGGAGGCTGCAATGTGCAGTTCGCGCTGGATCCGGCGAGCTCGACTTACTACGTGATCGAGGTGAACCCTCGCGTGAGCCGGTCGTCCGCGCTCGCGTCCAAGGCCACCGGGTATCCCATCGCGCGAGTGGCGGCCAAGGTGGCGGTGGGGCGAAGGCTGGAGGAGATTCGCAACGAGATCACCGGGCGCACGTTCGCTGCGTTTGAGCCGGCGCTCGACTATTGCGTGGTCAAAATTCCGCGCTGGCCGTACGACAAGTTTCCCGCCGGCGACCGCCGGCTCGGCACCCAGATGGCGTCCACGGGCGAGGTCATGGCCATCGAGCGCACCTTCGAAGCCGCGCTGGTCAAGGCCATGCGCTCGCTCGAGCAGAAGCCACCTCTGGCCGCAGACCTGGAGCGCAGCGAGCTCATCGACGAGCCCAACGACAGGCGCCTCTACGCGGTGCTGCACGCGCTCCGAAACGGAGCGGAGCCGGCCGAGCTGGCCAGGCGCAGTGGCATCGACCGCTGGTTCATCGACCGCATGGCGACCATCACGCGCCTCGAGAAGACGGGCGATGTCCGTGAGCTTCGCCGGGCGGGATTCTCGGACACGATGATCGGCGCGCTGCGCGGCGAGAGCGTGCCCAAGGCGGCGCCCACCTACAAGCTGGTGGACACATGCGCGGCCGAGTTCGAGGCGGCCACTCCCTACTACTACTCGTGCTGGGAGGAGGAGACGGAGAGCGCCCCGGTTGACGCTCGCACGGCGCTCGTCATCGGCTCAGGTCCGATTCGCATCGGCCAGGGCATCGAGTTCGATTATTGCTCGGTGCACGCAGCGTGGTCGCTGCGTCAGGCCGGCGTGCGGGCGGTGCTGGTGAACTCCAACCCGGAGACGGTGTCGACCGACTTCGACACCTCAGACCGCCTCTACTTCGACCCGCTCGACATCGACGGCGCTGCGCAGGTGGCCGGCGCCGAGGGCGTCGCTGGTGCGCTCGTCCAGTTCGGCGGCCAGACGGCCATCAACCTGGCCGAGCCGATGGAGCAGCGCGGCATTCCGATCCTCGGCTCGGGCGTGGACGCCATCGACCTGGCCGAGGACCGGCGCGCTTTCGCGGGCGCGCTCGATGCGATCGGGATACCCCAGCCCGTGGGCGGCACCACCACCACGGTCGAGGAGGCGCTGCTGATCGCCGAACGGGCGGGCTACCCGGTGCTGGTCCGCCCGTCGTATGTCCTGGGCGGCCGCGCGATGGAGATCGTTCACAACCGGCGCGAGCTCCAGCGGTACATGACGTGGGCGATCAGCGCGATGCCGCGCGGCACGGTGTTGGTCGACAAGTACCTGCAGGGCGATGAGGTCGAGACCGACGCCGTCACCGACGGCGAGACGGTCGTCATCCCTGGAGTCATGAAGCACGTTGAGCGGGCCGGTGTGCACTCCGGCGATTCGTACGCCATCTATCCCGCGCCGGGCCTGGAGCAGTCGGAGCTCGATGATGTCATCGACTACACAGTCCGCATCGCCAGACACCTTCGGCTGCGAGGCCTAGTCAACGTGCAGTACGTCGTCCACCGCGGCAAGGTCTACGTGCTCGAGGTGAATCCGCGCGCGTCGCGAACCGTGCCGTTCCTCTCCAAGGTCACCGGCGTGCCGATGGTCGACCTGGCGACGCGTGTGATGCTCGGCGAGAAGCTTTCCGACCTCGGTTGGAGCACCGGTCTCGTGCCGGAGCGCGACCTCGTCGCAGTGAAGGCTCCGGTGTTCTCGATGAACAAGCTGCCCGCCGTCGACTCTTACCTCGGCCCGGAGATGAAGTCGACCGGCGAGGCGATCGGGATCGACCGCACGCTGGTCGCGGCCATGCGGAAGGCCTTCGCCGCCTCGGGTGTCCACATCCGCCCGGGCGGAGCCGTGCTGCTCACGATCGCCGATGTGGACAAGCCGGAGATCTTTCCCATCGTCTCGCGGCTGGTTCAGATGGGCTGCAGGCTCGTCGCCACCGAGGGCACGGCGCGTGCACTGCGCGCGGCGGGCTTCTCACCGCGACTGGTGGCGAAGATCGGGGAGGAGGGACCGACCGTGCTCGACGTCATCACCGCGGGCGAGGTCGAGCTCGTCATCAACACGATGTCGAACATCTACAGCGATTCCGGCGAGGTGGGCGGGCCCGTTTTCAAGGACGGTTTCGAGATCCGGCGCGCAGCGGTGGAGCGCCGCATCCCGTGCCTCACCTCGCTGGACACCGCGGCAGCGCTGCTTGAAGCGGCCGCGACCGCGCCGGTCGAGATGGAGGTCAGAACGATCGACGAATGGAGGCAGGGTGCTGCTCGTTGACGCCCCGCTGGTGGCGAGGCGCGAAGTCGCTCGCGGGATGTTCGTGCTCTCGCTGGAAGCGCCGCAGGTCGCCGAGGCGGTTCGCGCCGGACAGTTCGTCAACCTCGGTTGGTCACCGGGGCCGCTGCTGCGACGGCCGTTCTCGGTCTACAGGACGGATGGCGGTCGCATCGAGGTGATCCTCAAGGCGGTCGGAGTCGGCACCGCGCACCTGCTGCATATGAAGCCAGGCGAAATGATCAGCTGTCTCGGTCCTCTCGGCCACGGCTTCGATTTCCATTCGCCCCACCGGGGAGAGGGCGAGGGAGAGGGGCGTGCAGAACGACCACGATCGGTTGCGTTGGTGAGCGGAGGACTTGGAGTGGCGCCCATGCCGCTGGCGGCGCGCGATGCGCGCGCGGCAGGCATGGAGGTGACCTGGGTGCACGGCGCCCGCAGCGCCGACGAGCTGTGCTCCGAGGCCGACGGCGACGATGTGATCTGGGCCACGGACGACGGATCGAAAGGGTTCGCGGGCACAGCTGTCGATGCCGTTCCGGATGTCGACATGGTCCTCGCCTGCGGACCCAACCGGATGCTTGCCGCCATGGCCATGCGCCGGCCGGACGCGCAGGTCGCGGTCGAGACCTACATGGGCTGTGGCACCGGCGTATGCCTCGGCTGCGCGGTGCCACTGGTGCGCGGCGGATACGACCGTGCCTGTAAGGAAGGGCCTGTCTATCGTGGCGCCGACATCGAATGGTCGATGCTGCCGTCGCATCTGCCCTACGCGATCAGCGCATGAGCATTGATGTGTCGGTTGACATCGGCGGCCTGAATCTGCGCGGGCCGGTGATGGCGGCGTCGGGAACGTTCGGCTACGGCACCGAGGTGCCGCTGCTCGAGCGGCGCGCCCTCGGGGCGATGGTCTCCAAAGGCATATTCCTGCGCCCGCGCGCGGGCACGCCGCCGCCGCGCATCGTCGAGACGCCCTCGGGGATGCTCAACGCCATCGGCCTCCAGGGACCGGGCGTCGAGGGCCTCGTTCGTGACTACGCGCCGCAATGGGCGCAGTGGGACTTCCCAGTGATCGTCAACATCAACGGCGAGTCGGCTGCCGAATACGGCGAGCTGGCCGCGAGGCTCGACGGCGTCCCGGGGATCGCCGGCTTCGAGATCAACATCTCCTGCCCGAACGTCGAGCAGGGGGGCCTGTACTTCGGCAACGACCCCCGAGCGGCAGCGGCGGTCACCGAGGCGGTGCGCAAGCGAACCGACCTGCCGGTGTGGGTGAAGCTCACACCGATGGTCACCGACATCGGTGTCATCGCGCGAGCGTGCGAGGCCGCGGGCGCAGACGCGCTGTGCGCGGTCAACACCTTCGTGGGCATGTCCATCGACATCAACGCGCGGCAGCCGCGACTGAGCTTCCGCACCGGCGGTCTGTCGGGACCCGCGATCCGCCCTCTCGCCGTGCACCTGGCACACCAGGCCGCGCGGGCGGTGAGCATCCCGGTGATCGGAATCGGCGGGATCATTCGTGCCGACGACGCGCTCGAGTTCCTGGTCGCGGGCTGTGCGGCGGTGCAGGTCGGCACCGCCACGTTCGTCAATCCGCGTGCGATCGCCGAGGTTCACGACGGCATCGCCGCTTATCTGGCGTCGCACGGATTCGCATCGCTCGCGGACCTGCCGCGTTACCTACCTCGTGACTAGGAGGGGAGATGTCGACTGAGATGCCGCCGGCTGGCCGTGACCCCGAGGCCGCGGCCAAGCTGCAGATCCTCGCCACCGAACACTGGAGCTTGCTCGCCACTCGCTCGCTGACTTACACGGAATCGTTGGGGCGCGTGAACATGTTCCTGGCCATCCTGTCCGGTGCGGTGATCGCGCTGGCGCTCGTCGCGCAAGCGGACCACTTCGGCACCGCCTTCATCTCGGTCGCGATTTTCATGCTCGCGGTGGTCTTCTTCGCGGGCGTCGCCACGATCTCGCGGCTGATGATGCTCAATCGCGACGACTACAGGTGGGTGATCGGCATGAACAGGCTCCGCCACGCGTACGTCGAGCTGCACCCGGAACTGGAGAAGTATTTCGTGACGAGCCCGTACGACGACCTACCAGGCGCCCTCCAGACTTTGGGTATCAACATCGCAGGCGGCAGCCGGCTCGGTTCTATCGGGCATGGCCTCCAGACGCTGCCGGGAATGCTCTCGGTGATCGTCGCCTCGGTCGCCGGCGCCATCGGGGCCCTGGCCGCGTTCGGCCTGGGCATTCCCGTCCTTGGTGTCCTGCTCGTGGGCGCCGCCGCGTTCCTGGTCACCGCTGTGCTGATCGGAAACTCGGGGCGGAGATCCGTCGGGCGCTTCGAGCCAGTGCTCCAGCCTCGCTTCCCATCACCAAAGCCCTGACCCGACGGTTTAGCGAGGCTCGAACCGAAAGCCAAGCTCTCACAATCGACAGGCGATGTTGGAAGTCGATGGGCTCGCGAAACGCTATGGCGAGGTGCTCGCACTGCACGACCTCTCCGTCCGCGTGGACGAAGGCCGCTGCCTCGTGCTGCTCGGGCGCAACGGCGCGGGCAAGACCACCGCGCTTCGATGCATGGCCGGTGTTCTGCTGCCGACATCGGGCAGCGTGACCGTCGACGGCATCGACGCCGCCGTCGACCCCGCAGCTGTGCGTGCGAAGGTCGGGTTGATGCCGGAGGTCCCCGGCCTGTACGAGCGAATGTCGGCGCGCACATACCTCGACTACTTCGGCGCGATCTATGACATCGAGCCCCATCTGCGCCGGCGCCGCATCGAGAAGCTCCTGGAGAAATTCGACCTTATCGATGCCGCGGATCGGTGGCTCGGCACGTACTCGAAGGGCATGCGGCAGAAGGTCGCCCTCATTCGCGCCACCCTGCACCGGCCGAGGCTCGTGCTCGCTGATGAGCCGACGTCTGCGCTCGACCCCGACAGCGCGCGTCGCGCCTGGGACTACTTGAAGGACCTCCAGAACGAGGGCTGCGCGCTCGTGATCTGCACGCACAGCATGGAAGAGGCTGAGACGCTGGCCGGAGACATCGGGATCATGTCGGCCGGCCGGGCGTTGGCCGTGGGCGACATGACCGAGCTCAGGCGGCGCTCGGGCTTGAAGCCGCGCAAGGAGCTGCGCGAGCTGCCAACCCTCCAGGACATCTACCTCGCCATCGTTGGGAACCACCGTGAGCAGGCTGAACCTCGATCGGCTTAGAGATAGGCCTGGCATCTCCCGCCACATCTCTCGGGCTGAGATCGTGGCTCGGCGCGACCTTCGGGACGCGACGAGCGAGATTCGCCTCGTCCTGGCGATGGTGGCGCTGACCATTGCGATTCCGATCGCCAGTGCGATCGGGGTCAGGGCGCTGGCGTATTTCGGCGGCGGCACGGCCGTGGTCAACCGCCTCGCCGTGGTCGGCGCATTCTTCGTGGTTTTCATCCCGGCCAGCTTCTCGCTGGTGCTGGCGCTGGAGGCATTCGTAGGCGAGCGCGAGCGCACGACGCTGGAGGTGCTGCTGTCGACGCCGCTGAAGGAGGCCGAGATCTACGCCGGCAAGATCGCCGCGGTAGTTGTGGTGTCGCTCGGTCTCTGTTACGGCGGGCTCGTCGTGTACTGCCTGGCGGTTTTTCCGGGCCTGGGCTACTTTCCGCTCGGGGTGCTGGTCGCCCTCGCTCTTTCGACGATCTGCCAGGTGGCGGCGATGGTGGCGGGTGCTGTGATCATCAGCCTCAACGCCCGCACCATGCGTGCCGCCAACGTGATGGCCTCGTTCATCATCCTGCCGATGTCCGTCGTCCTGCAGGTCGAGGCGGCGCTGATCCTGGTCGGCCGCTCCGAGTATCTATGGGGCTTCGCGGCGGTGATGATCGTCCTCGCCGTCGTCCTGCTTCGAATGGGACTCACGGGTTTCTCTCGCGAGGCGCTGCTGGCGCGCGACGTCGGCTTGCGCAAGCCCCTGCACCGCGCGATCGCGGCGCTCCGCTGGAGCTTTCGCGGCCGCCCGGGCTTCGTTCGTCTGCTGTGGCTGCGGCGCGTAGCGCTCGCGCTGGCTGCATCCGGTTTCGTGGCCGGCATCGGAGTCGGTTTCCTGGCGGGCAAGACCGGCGCGCTCCCCGGTGCGATCGTCAAGCCTGCGCTGTCGAGCCTTCTGAGCGCCTCGGGCGGAGCAACGCAAGGGCAGGAGGTGCTCGGCATCTTCGGCCACAACCTCCTGGCCTTCGTGCTCGGGGCCGCGCTGGCGACCTTCACCGCCGGCTTGAGCGGTTTTGCGCTCACGTTCCTGCCTGGATTCCTGCTCGGCTATGCGGCGGCGCTGTCGTCCTGGAGCGTGGCCCTCGGCGGCGTTTTTCCGAACGGCGTGGTGGAGATCCCAGCCGCGATCGTGGCCGGCGGCCTTGTGATCCAGATCGGCGCCGCCGCCATCCACATGGAGCCGAATGGAGGCTGGGCGGCCCGCACCATGTCCGCGCTCGCCGACTACGTGCGTTCGCTGCGGTGGCTCGTGCCCGCGCTGGCGCTGGCCGCATTGCTGGAGGTCCGCTTCGGGTAGCCCGGCCGGAAGACATCCGGCTTGGCCAGCCGGATCGCGACGATTACCGCGCCCGCAACGACTGCGCCGATCGCCATCGCGCGCTGCGCGCCCAACCATGTCGCCAGCGCCCCCGCCTGCATGCTGCCGATGGGGCCCACCCCGATCAAAGCTTGCGCATAGAGCGCCATGACGCGGCCGCGCAGGTGGTCGGGGGTGATCGTCTGGATCCGATTGTTCGCGGCGGCCACGAACGAGATCTGGCAGTAACCGGCCACGAACAGGGCGATCAACGAAAGGGCATAGACCCGCGACGCTGAGAACACCAGCAGTGCCGCGACCCAGATGAGCGCGACCCAGAACTGCCGCCGAGGATCGGAGCCGAGGCCTGGCACGAAGGCCAGCGTCAGCGCGCCTGCCAGCGCGCCGAGACCCATCGACGCCATCAGGAAACCGAAACCCTGGGCACCGACGTGCAGCACCTGGTCGGCGAACAGCGGAATGAGGGTCAGGCGATTCATCGCGAACAGCGAGAAGACGGCGACCGCGATCAGCAGCATCCCCACGACCGGATGCCCGCGTGCGTATGCGGCGCCCTGGGCGATCCGCTCGAACCATTTCTGCTCGTGGCGCTCTTGCAGGATCGCGGGCAGATTTCTCATCGCCAGCAGCGCGCCCACGGCCGCCAGGTAGCTCACCGAATTGGCGAGGAAGCAGATCGGCACGCCTGCCGCGGCGATGATCAGGCCCGCGATCGACGGCCCGATGACGGCCGCAGCGTTGAACACGGACGAGTTGAGAGCGATCGCGTTCATGAGGTCCTGCCGCCCAACCATCTCGATGAGGAAGGATTGGCGCGCCGGGAGGTCGAAAAGGTTGATGGTGCCGGTAGCGGCCGCCGCGATGAGGACCATCCAGTACTGGGCGTGGCCGCTTGCCGACAACGCGAACAGCGCAAAAGACGGCAGCGTGAACAGCGACTGCGTGACCAGAAGGATGTTCCGTTTGCGATAACGGTCCGCGACCACGCCTCCGAGCTGGCTGCCGAGCAGAACCGGGGTAAACTGCGTGGCGAGGACGAGGCCGACGAGGAGGCCGCTGTGCGTCAGCTCGAGCGCCAGCCACGGCATGGCGACGCTTTGCATCCATGTCCCGACCGTCGAGATGATCTGGCCGGTCAGGAAGAGCCGGTAGTTTCGGTGGCGGAGCGCTCCCAGCGCCTTCCCACGCGCCCTGCCCGACTCCGCGATCTCGCCGTCGCTCAAATACTTAGTGCTCGGCCGGGGGAAACGCTCGACAATTCATCGGCCTGGTCGGGCGGGCTGCGCTGAAGCCGGCGTCGCCTCCTGCGCGAGCTCGGTCAGCAGCCCCGCCACCACGAGGCGGGGACCCCGGCAGGTTCCGCTCCCTCACGTTCTCGTCGTCTCCTTGGCTCCGGCCGCCGAGGCCGCGCCTCGTCGAGCTAATCCCCTGGGGCCGAGCACCCAGTGATAATCGCAGGGTGACCAAACTGCTCGAGGAGGTCGACATCGACGCTCCGGCCGAGCGGGTGTGGGCGGTGGTGCAGGAGGATGCCACCAATGCGCCGAAATGGTCCAGCCATGTGGCGAAAATCGAGAAGCTGGACCCGGGCCCGCCCGCCAAGGGCACTCGCTACCGCTATCACCTCGACCTGCCGGGCGGGTTGAAAGAGACGCTCGAAGTCGAGCAGAGCGTCTACAACAAACCCAAGCGGTGCGCGGGCAAATTCATCCGCGGCCCGTTGAAGGGGACCTGGTCGTACACATACACGGAGAAGGACGGCTGGACGCACGTTGTGTACGAGATGGACTACGAGCTCGGGGGCTTCCTGCGTTTTGCGGGTGGTTTGCTCGCGGGCCAGTACGCAGACGGTATTCGCCGCAACATGGGCTCCCTGAAGAAGTACGTGGAAAGCGGTAAAGGCCCGAAGGTCTCCAGGGCGAACAAGACCAGGGCCAAGTAGGGCGATGCTGGCTTACGTCTTCAGCCATCGACCCGCCGGCGGCGCCGACGTGGCCGACTATGAGGCTGCGCTCAAGCGTTTCCACGCCGCTCTGGCAACCGCGCCGCCCGCGGGGTTTCTGGGTTCCTCCACGTTCCGGGTCGGCGATCGCTACAGCGACTGGTACCTGGTCGCCAACTCGGCAGCTCTAGATCTTCTGAACGAGGCGGCCGTCAGCGGCGCGCGTACGCCGGTGCACGATGCCGCGGCGAGGATGGCGGTGGACGGGGTCGGCAAGCTCTACAGCCTCGCCGCGGGCGAAGCGCGATCGCCGGCGGGCTTCGAGATCCACTTCTCCAAGCCGGCCGGCACCAGCTATGCCGATCTCTACGAGCGGATGCAGCCTTTCACGGGCCGGCCGGAGACGAGCCTGTGGCGCCGGATGATGGTGCTCGGTCCGCCGCCGGAGTTCTGCCTCCTGTCGCCTTCAGAGCTCGAGCTGCCACGCGAGTATCGCGCGGAGGTGCTGCAAAGGGATCAGATCTGAGCGCTGGGAACGTGGCGTGCGAGCGATGGCGATACCCGGTGAGGACGTTCAGATGAGCGGTGCTTTGTCCGCTCGCACTTAGATGAAACGGACGAACGTCCCGGAAAGCTACGGTCGGCGGAAGGGCAGCAGCTCCAGCTGCTCGAACCGGTCTTGAACCGCCTCGCGCAGCTCGTTCGACAGCGTTCTGAGCCTCTCCTGAGCGCCGCGGTCCTCGAGGCTCAAGCCGCGAAGTCTGCGGAGCACGGTCTGCATCGCATACAGGCCTGACGGCTCGTCGCTGGTCATGCGACCCGCCGCATTGCGAAGCTCGCGCGCTATCTCTTCGTGGTTGTGCGCGCGCAGCCAGTTGCCAAGCCGGGAGGCGGCCACGAGCACGCGCTGGGTCTTCGGGTTGAGACCGGTCGTCACCACCTCGCGCGGTCGCGCGGCCTGGAATGCCGACAGCGATGGGCGGCGCCGGCGCAAGACAGCGAGGCGCTGGACCAGGACTTTCGCGTTCGGTCCCAGCATGACGATGATTCCCGCCACGATGAGAAGCCCGGCGACCAGCCCCACCAGCACCTCGAGCATTGTGCCTAGCGTACATTCTTGACGGCGTCGCGACGTTTTAACGGGGGAAAGAGTGGCAGGCGGTTACCGACCCGTGGCTGTGGTCACCGGAGCTTCGTCTGGGATTGGCGCTGCCACAGTGGTGGGACTGGGGCGTGCCGGTTATCAGATCGCGGCCGGTGCGCGTCGATTGGAACGTGTGCGACGCGTGGTGGGCGAGTCCGGCGTAGCCCTGCCTCTCGATGTGACCAGGCTCGAGAGCATCGATATCTTCGTCGCCGAGGTGAAGAAGAAATTCGGACGCATCGACGTGCTCGTCAACAACGCCGGCCTGGCGCGCGGCCTCGCGCCTATAGCGGAAAGTGTCGATCAGGATTGGATCGAGATGTGGGAGGCCAACGTGCTCGGGCTGATGCGGATGACGCGAGTCTGTCTGCCGTTGCTGCGCAAAGCCCGGCACGGACACATCGTCAACCTCGGCTCGATCGCGGGCTTCGAGGTCTATAAGGGAGGGGCGGGTTACACAGCCACCAAACACGCAGTTCACGCAATCTCACGCACGCTGCGGCTGGAGCTGAACGGCGAGCCGATTCGCGTCACCGAGATCATGCCGGGCATGGTGAAGACCGAGTTCAGCGTGGTGCGTTTCCACGGCAATCGCGATGCGGCTGAGGCGGTCTACAGGGGAGTGAAGCCGCTGGTCGCCGCCGACGTCGCCGACACCATCGTGTATGCCGTCACCCGCCCGCCGCATGTCGACGTTGACGAGCTCGTGATCCGGCCGGTCGCCCAAGCGGCGAGCTTCTTGGTGGCACGAAAGCCCTAGCGTTCGTTCGGACCGTCGGTGCTCAGTGGATGCGTCGCCAGCTCTTGCCACTCCACGCCCACTCGGCCATGTTCGGCCTGCCTCCGGTGCCCGGGGCTTCATCCAGTCCACCGAAGACCAGGATCTCGTGGCCGTCGAACGCAGCTCCAAAGCCCAGCAGCCTCGGCCCGGGTATTGCAGTGGCGACCGCGGCCCAGGTGCCGGCCGTCCAACGCCACAGCTGGACCTGGTTCGAGTATGGAGCGCTCCCCAGCAACCACAGCGAGTGATGATCAGCCACCACGGTGCCGGAGACCGGGAGGCGCAGCTCGTTGGTGGCCGCGGTGTCCAGCAGCCAGTCCGAACCCGTCCATCGCCACGTATTCGTCATCGCATCTTTGGGAATGCGAAAGCCACCGAACGCGATCAAGTCGCCGGTGGCGGGATCGATGCCGAGACTTGCTCCCAGCCGCGAAGGCGGGGAGTGCTCTGGGTGCAGCTGGCGCCAACCGGTTTTCGACAAGAGCCAGGTCTCTTCGCTATCCGCGGCGGCGCCGATCAAGAGCACGCCTCCGAGGTTCGGGTCATCGATCGCGGTGGGACCTGCGAGCTTCGGCCCGTTTCCGACCACCTGCTTCCAGGCCCCGGCATGGAATCGCCAGGTGTCGTGCAGCGCGACGTACGCGTTGGAATTAGTGGCATCCCAACCGCCATAGGCGACGACACTCGACGTCGATGGGTCTGACGCCAACGCCGGCCCAAAAACGGGGTGGCCGGCGAAAGCAGGCTCCTCGCTCCAGCACGTACCCGACCACATCCACGTGGCGTCGGAGCTCGTAGCGTCATCCAGTCGATCGAAGACCAGGATCCCGGAGCCCGACGGAAGCGTAGCGGCCGTCGAACCGATCGCGGGGAGCCACGAATGGCAGGGCGCCTGAGCGGCGGTCTTGGCGGGATTGCAGGACAGGGTCAGCAGCGCAGGGCCGATCACGGCCAGAGCGGTCAGCCGTGCGGCGACCATCCCTTGTCTTTCCCTACTTGATCAAGCCGGCCGCACGGGCCTCGGCGATCGTCATTCAACAGCCCGGGTCGCCATAGTTTCCACAGCACGGCTCCCGGCGGGCAACTTTGCGCGCGACGTTGCCGAGTATGCGTCCAGTCCTGTCGATGAAGCCGTATTCGCCCGCTCGGAGGTTCCCCAGAAAGCTGGAGGGTCTGACGGGTTCCTTCCGCTTCCTACCGCCCACTACTCAATTGTTCTCTTAAAAGTTCAATGTGTGGCATATAGGCATTTATCCGGGGCCGTTGTCCTCTTCCTCGCTTTTCATTCGTAGTAAGTAGTCGCCAACTCAATCCAGCCCGGGTTGGGGCAACCGGTGGAAGTCTGCGCATGGGTGCAATGAACGCCGATCACGGGACCTGGATCGATGTAGAGCTGCCCATGGATGATGACGCCGTCGCCTGAACGGGCGGGCACGTAAGTGGCCAGCTTTGTGTTGTGGTCGACCTCCAGCCTTTCTCCCGTGGCGGCCCTCACAGCAAAGCGCTCGTGATCTCCCGACTGAATCGGATCGGTCACGAGCGTGGCGTCGAACGTGACCTCGGCGCCATTGGTGCCGTTGACGACATCCTGGTGAAAGCCCTGGTCGTCGGCGGTCTCGCGGCCGCCACAACCCGTGGCGCCAGCCAGAATCACGACCATTGCCGCCAGCGCCACAGCGGTTCGGCCGCTGGTCATAAAGCTAGCGCTTGCTCCAGGGAAAGCTTGCCCTCATACAGCGACCGCCCGAGGATCACGCCGGCGGCGCCGGCCTCGCGGACGCTGCGAATGTCGTGCAGCGACGAGATCCCGCCTCCGTACTGCACAGGCAGGTGTGTCATTGAGAGGACGCGGGATAGCGTGGCGACGTCCGGGCCGGCAAGAGTCCCGTCGCGCTCGGTGCAGGTGAGGATGATCCCCGCCAGCGGCAGGACGTTCCAGCGAGGAATGAGCGCCGAGATGTCGAGAGGCTCGGTCTCCGTCCATCCGCTGACTGCCGGGAGGCCGTCACGCACATCGAGCGCCGCCATGACATGGCCGGGGAATCGGTGCGCGCACTCGGCCAGCGTTTCCGGTTCGCGTACCGCGGCGGTGCCCATCACCACCGACCCTGCACCGGCGCCGATCCAGGCTTCTACCTGGGCGGTGGTCCGCACGCCCCCTGCGACCTGGACGGCAATGCCTGACTCGATGACGGCTTCGATGACAGAGTGGTTGTGCTGCTCGCCGCGTGCGGCATCGAGGTCGACCACATGCAGCCGCTCCGCGCCTGCGCGCGCAAAGTCCACCGCGATCGTGGCCGGGTCGTCCGAGTAGACGGTCCGCTGGTCGAAGTCTCCCCGCACGAGCCTGACGCAGTGGCCGTTCATGATGTCGATCGCGGGGATTACGAGCACCCCACTATCCTGATCGGCCGGCCCGGCTTCCGGCCTACCTGTAGTTCGTGAACTGCAGTGGGACCGGGATGTCCTCGGCCTCGCGCAGGCTCTTGATCACCGCCTGCAGCGTGTCCTTGTCCTTGCTCACGACTCGAAGCTGGTCGCCCTGGATGCGCACCTGGAGCTTGGCGCTGACGTTCTGGATGCGCTTGCGCAGGTCGCGCGCGAGGTCGTCGGTGATGCCGGCGTTCAGCAGCACGTCGATCTGACCGCGGCCCTTGCCGACCGTCTTGGGATCGCCGGCCTTGAGCAGCTTGGGCGAGAGCTGGCGCCGGGCCGCCTTCTCGCGCAGCACCTGAAGCGCTGCCTTGGCGCGCTCCTCGCTCGCCGACTCGATCAGGATCTTCTGGTCCTGCCGGTCGAAGATGGTCTGCGTGTCCTTGAAGTCGTAGCGGGTGGTCACCTCACGGCGGGCCTGGTCGAGCGCGTTGGTGAGCTCGGCGGGATCGAACTCCGAGACTACGTCGAAGGAAAACTCAGCCACTCGTATGCAGGATCGCGTTGATGCCGGCGTAGACGACGGCTGCAGCGAGCGCGATGCCGAGAATCGATGTCAGCGCAAGCGCCGCTCCAATGCCGACCGTGCCCTCGTCGAGCGGCTCGGGGGGCGGCCGATCGTACGGGTCCGGACCGAAGTCCAGGTCGTAGACGTCCTCCTCGCGCGCCCGTGCCAGCAGCTCGTCGAGCACTGGCTTGCCGCCCGGCGGCAGCGGCTTCGTGGAAAGGTTGGCGCTGGCATCCTTGAGGTTGTCGCGCGTGCGGCCGAGCTCGGCGACGACCAGATCGAGGGTACCCATCGCCGCCGGTGTCGGGTACTTCCGGCGCAGGTCCGCGATGATCCCGTAGAGGCTCACATGGGCGATTCTTTCAGAAGCCGAGGGCACCGTGCAGGTGGCCTTTACTATTAAGGCGCGATGGGTGTGGAAACGAGGTCGAAGGCTGCCACGAAAAAGTCGGTGAGCCATCCCAACACGTGGGTGTTCTACGACGGCGAGTTCGGCCGCTATCACGACATCAAGCTCGGGCTGATGACGCACGCGCTGCATTACGGAACGGGGTGCTTCGAGGGCATTCGCGCTTACTGGAACCCGAAGCAGGAGCAGCTGCACCTGCTGCACCCGGCCGCGCATTACGCGCGTCTGCACCGATCGGCGAACGTCATGCGAATGACTGTTCCCTACTCGACCGAGGAGCTCGTCAACCTCACCGTCGAGCTGCTGCGGCGCAACCAGTTCAAGTCCGATGTCTACATCCGTCCCCTTCTGTATGCGTCCAGTGAGGAGATTGGCGTCCGCCTTCACAACCTGGACCACAGCTTCTTCATCTACGCGATTCCGTTCGGGAACTACGTCGAGATCGAGTCCGGGATCCGGTGCATGGTCAGCTCGTGGCGCCGCCTGCCCGACCAGTCTCTGCCCGCGCGCGCGAAGATCACGGGCTCATATGCGCAGTCGGCGCTGGCCAAGTCGGAGGCGGTCGAGTCGGGTTTCGACGAGGCGATCGTCCTCACCATCGACGGCCACGTCTCCGAGGGCTCGGCCGAGAACATTTTCATGCTCAAAGACGGCGTGTTCGTCACACCTCCGGTGACCGATGACATCCTGGAGGGCGTCACCCGCATGCTGATCATGGATGTGATCAAGAGCGAGCTGGGCAAGACTGTCGTCGAACGCAGCATCGACCGCACCGAGCTCTACACGTGTGACGAGCTGCTCCTCTGCGGAACCGGGGCGCAGATCTCACCGGTGATCGAGGTCGACCGCCGTCCTGTCGGCACAGGCAAGGTCGGCGAGTTCACCCAGGAGCTCCAGAGCATCTACTTCGACGCCGTTCGCGGAGACTCGCCGAAGTTCAAGGACTGGACAATTCAAGTCTATTAATCGGTTGCCTGTAGGCCGGATTTACTCCGGCCGCCCCCCAAACGTGCCTTACCGAACGCCTCCAGGCGTTGCGTAACTCCATCCCACAGGGGACCCCACGCCGGAGGCGTGGGAGGGCCTCCTAACCTGTGCTCAAAGTCATCGTCGCACCGAATTCGTTCAAGGGCAGCCTGTCGGCGTCTGAAGCGGCCGCGGCCATCGCGCGCGGCGTGCGGCAGGCACGACCCGAGGCCGAGGTCATCGAAATACCGGTCGCCGACGGCGGAGAGGGAACTGTCGAAGCCCTCGTCTCGGCGAAGAAGGGCACCTATCGCTCGGCGGAGGTTGAAGGCCCGCTGGGCGACCCGGTGCAGGCCACCTATGGCTTGATCGACGACGGCGCGACGGGAGTGGTCGAGCTGGCTGCGGCGAGCGGGCTCACGCTCATCCCGGCCGAGAAGCGAGACCCGCGCAGGGCCTCAACGTACGGGTTCGGCCAGCTGCTCGACGCCGTGCGCAAGCAGGGCGTGACCTCGATCATCGCGGGCATCGGCGGTTCGGCCACCAACGACGGCGGCGCCGGTATGGCTGAGGCGCTGGGCTACCGGCTGCTCGATGCGAGCGGCCGCGACCTGCCGCGTGGGGGAGCCGCGCTTGCCCGCCTCGATCGGATCGACGCGTCGGGCTTCGATTTGGCCTGGCGCTCGATCAGCGTCATGGTCGCCAGCGACGTCACCAACCCGCTGACCGGGCCGCAGGGCGCCAGCCATGTGTACGGCCCGCAGAAGGGAGCCGACGACGATGCCGTGCGCCAGCTCGACCAAGCGCTGGCCAGGCTCGCCGAGGTGATCGAACGCGATCTCGGCAAGAGGGTTGCTGACATTCCGGGCGCCGGCGCCGCGGGCGGCGCGGGGGCGGGCCTGATCGCCTTTCTCGACGCCAGACTGGTGCCCGGGGCTCCACTCGTGGTCGAGGCGAGCGGCTTTGATGCAGCCCTTCCTGGCGCGCGCCTCGTGATCACCGGTGAGGGGCGGGTTGACGCCCAGACCGCCTACGGCAAGGCCCCCGGTGAGGTGGCGAAGCGGGCCCACAACGCTGGGATCCCGGTCCTCTTGCTGGCCGGCGGCAAGGGCCCAGGCTGGGAGTCCCTGAGCTCGCTGGGCGTCGATTCGATCGTTACATTGGCTGAAGACGGCGATCCGGAAGGGCACAATCTGCAGGTCCTCATGCACGACGCCGCCCCAGAACTGACCCGGGCCGCCGCCCGCGCCGTTCAAGAATTGCTGTGACAGACAAACCCGAAGACAAATCAATTCCCGAGCGCAGGCGTGAGCCGCGTGAGGTTGGCCTTGACCCGACCGACGTCGAGCTCGTCCGTGCGTATCGCAGCGGCGACGTGCACGCGTTCGAGGAGCTGCACCGCCGCTACGTCGCCTCGATCTACCGGCTCGTTCGGCGCAAGCTCGGGGACGCGCTGCTCGCGGAGGACATCGCGCAGGAGACCTTCATGAAGGCGCTGCGCATGATGGATCGGGTCGACGACTCGTTCAACTTCGGCGGCTGGGTGCACACAGTCGCCCGGAACCTCTGCTTCGACGAGCTGCGCAGGCGCCAGCGCGACCTCAGGGTGGAGGGGAGCGACGAAGACGATGACGATTACCTGGCCAATCTGCCATCGACGTCTCGCAGCTTCGACCCGGTCGATGTCCAGGAATCCAACGAGACCCGACGGCGGGTTTGGGCGGTCGCCCAGCGATTGCCCGAGAAGTACCGGCTGGTGCTGACGCTGCGTGAGCTGCAAGACCTGAGCTACCGACAGATCGCCCACACGCTGAAGATGTCCGAGAGCGCCGTCGAGACCCTGCTTTACCGTGCCCGCCTTCGCTTCAAGGAGGAGTACCTCGCGTCCGAGAGCGCGGCCGATCTGACTCATGAGGAGGTGGCCCCATTGCTCGCTCCCTACCTGGCCGGCAAGCTGCGACGGAACCAGGCAGAATCGGTGCGACGGCACATTGCCACCTGCGCCAAGTGCTCCCGGCGATTGGGTCGCCGGATGGCCCGCAGGACTCCCGCCAAATGAGGGTTAGTAGAGTAGGTGATGGCATGGCCAAGGTAGTCGTCCGCTTTTTCGACGATGAGACCCTCGAAGGGATCGCCCGCGATCTCGATTTCGATGAGCCCGACTTCCTGGTCGAGGTCGACGACGCGGGCGGCCTCGAGAACAACGAGACGGCCTGGATCCCGCTGACCGCGGTGAAGTGGGTGGAGCTGCCCAAAGACCAGAACCTGGCGTCTGAGACGCCGACCCGAAAGGTGGCGATCCGGTTCCTCGACGGCGAGGTGCTGCGCGGCCACCTGGACGGCACTCTCGAACGGCATCGCTATGGGGTCGTCCTGCACCTCCACGGCGAGCAGGCAGACAGCCCGATCCGCAAGCTTGGGATCCCGTTCTCGGCCGTCAAGGCGCTCTTCTTCATCCGCGAGTTCGACGCGCGCGGCGAGGACGCAGGTTCTGCTTCGGAGGCCTACCTGGCGCGCCGGACCATGGCGCCACTGCTCGATGTCCTCGAGGAGATGGACATGCTCACCCGCCTGCACCGCGACGGGTTGCTGTCGGACGACGAGTACGCCAGCAAGCGAACGCTGGTGCTGGAGCGCCTCTAACAGCCGAGCTTTCGGCTAGCGCGGGGGGACGGGCCGCCAGAAAGCGCCGTCCCACCGGTACCGGCCGTCTGGTGAGACCTGGGCCGCGAGGATGGCTTGCGGCCGGCGGCGCAGCATCACGACCGCCACCCAGATGGACAGCACGGCCAGGCCGAGCAGAAGCGTGAAACCGGCAACGACAGCATCCGTCGCCGCATGGGCGTCGATCGGGCCAAACGGGTTGGACAGGCCGCCACCGCCACTTCCAGTACCTGCGCTACCGGTGGTGCCTGCGCTCCCGCCGGTGCTGCCGCAGGCGAGGACGCTGAGAGGCGCCAAGACGGCAAACGAGATCGCCAGAATGGCTGCGCTCGCCAGGTTCCGGGCCCTTTTCACCATCTTCAACACCCCCGGTTCAACGCAAAACTCGTCGAAATCCGGCCTTATCCGAGCGGCCGCGGCGCCGGCCGCCAGCTGCGCCCGTCCCACCAGTAGGCGCCGTCGGGCGAGCGCTGCGCTGTCGCCGGAACCTCGACGGCGGCGTCGCGCCATCGGCCCCCATCCCACCAGTACGCCCCGTCAGGCGACATCGCCAGACCGGCCGGGAGGGCAGCCACCTCTTGGCGCTTGCGGCGGGTGACCAGGAGGATCGCGATCCCGGCCACGAGCGCCAGGAACACCACCAACGCACCCGCGGCGATCTCGACGTTGCGCACCAGGTCGTTGACGGCCTGGCCAGCTCCGGGCGGCACGTCCGTATGAGCCGGCGCTGTCTGGTACATCGTGGCCGCCTGGGTCACCGCAGGCTGCGACAGATCGCTGGCATCGGAATCCATGTGCACCACGAAAACGAGGTTGCCCTTGACGAACTCGACGCGGTACTGGTAGCCGCTGCCGGGCGAGTAGAGCACCGCCCCGAACGAGCTGGGCAGCGAGCCCGGGACCGGGATCGCGCGCGTGTATTGCTTGGCACGCTGGGATCCGCTCTTCAGGGTGCCATACCAGTAGCCGGCACCGCGCGAGTCCCGGAACTCGAACACGCGCTCCACCAGGAGGTCCTGGGTGTCGCGCTGCTCCCATTCGAGGCCGTAGCCGCGGGTGAAGCCGTCGAGATTCAGCTCTGTCTCGATGCTGCCTGGACTGGACCCGGCCGCCTTCAAGAACTGCGCATAGTCGTGCGAGCTGAAGTCTCCGACCAGCCTGTCCGCCGCCGGCCCGACATCGACCCAATCCGTCGCCGGCGGGTTTGCCAGCAGCGTGCTCAGGTCGGTGGCGGCGGCGACCGGCGAGGCGGTGAACAGCAAGGCCAGGGCCGCGATGCCGCCCCCGATGCGTGTCCGCCCCCCCACGACGTGGATGTTAGGGTCGCTGTGGGGACGCAGCGTAGAATTTCGGCCAATGGCCGAACGCAACGGATCGCGTAATGGGAATCGGGCGGTGAAGGGCTCATTCAAGGTCAAGGCGGGCCTTGCCCAGATGCTCAAGGGCGGTGTGATCATGGACGTCGTCACGCCCGAGCACGCGCGCATCGCCCAGGATTCAGGCGCCTGCGCCGTGATGGCGCTCGAGCGGGTTCCCGCCGACATCCGCAAGGAAGGCGGCGTGGCCCGGATGTCGGATCCCGAGCTGATCCGCTCGATCATGGAAGCGGTCACCATCCCCGTGATGGCCAAGTGCCGGATCGGCCACTTCGTCGAGGCGCAGATCCTCGAGTCCATGGGCATCGACTACATCGACGAGTCCGAGGTGCTGACGCCGGCTGACGAGGAGAACCATATCGACAAGCACCCGTTCAAGGTCCCGTTCGTCTGCGGCTGTCGCGACCTCGGCGAGGCGCTGCGCCGCATCGCAGAAGGCGCTGCGATGATCCGCACGAAGGGCGAGGCGGGAACGGGGAACGTCGTCGAGGCCGTACGCCACGCACGCGCAGTCAATGCCGGCATCCGCAAGCTGCACGGACTGAACCACGCCGAGCTGGTTCACGAGGCCAAGCAGATCGGCGCGCCGGTCGAGCTGCTCGTCGAATGCCAGCGCCTCGGCCGGCTGCCCGTCGTCAACTTCGCGGCGGGCGGCATCGCGACCCCGGCGGACGCCGCATTGATGATGCAGCTGGGCGTCGATGGGGTGTTCGTCGGCTCCGGCATCTTCAAATCCGAGGACCCGTTGAAGCGTGCCAAGGCGATCGTCACCGCCACCACGTACTACAACAAGCCGGAGGTCCTGGCGGAGGTGTCCGCCGGACTCGGCAAGGCGATGCCCGGGCTCGAGATTCCCGCCATCCCGAAGGAAGAGCTGCTCGCTGCCCGAGGCTGGTAGTCGCCGGGCGCGTGCCGGGCGCCACGTGAACAACAACGGCAGGAAGGCTTCACCACTGGTCGGGGTCCTCGCGATGCAGGGAGCTTTTGCCGAGCATCAACGCGCGCTCGAGGCGAGCGGCGCGAGAACGCGGCTGGTCAAGGATCGCGAAGACCTGATGGGCCTCGACGCCCTGGTGCTTCCAGGCGGCGAGAGCACGACCATGACGATGCTCATGGAGCGCGTCGGCCTCCTCGAGCCGGTGCGCGATGCGATCGCAGGCGGCCTGCCGACCCTCGCGACCTGCGCCGGCATGATCGTTCTGGCACGCGACGTGACCGACGGGATGGTGGGCCAGCGCGGCATGGGCCTGCTGGACATCTCGGTGAGGCGAAACGGCTATGGCCGCCAGGTCGACAGCTTCGAGGCGGACCTCGAGGTGGCAGGCCTGGGTGCAAAGGCCTTTCCAGGAGTGTTCATCAGGTCGCCGCTGGTGGAGTCGACGGGCAGCGCCGAGGTGGTCGCAACGCACGAAGGGCGCGCCGTGGCGCTGCGCCAGGGCAACATCCTCGCGCTCTGTTTTCACCCCGAGCTGACGAGCGATAGGCGGCTGCACCAGGAGCTCGTGAGGATGGCGTCGTCCAGATGAAGCTGAGGGCCGCGAGCGTGCTCGACCTGTCGCGCATCGAGGAGATGCACCGATCGGCCGACCGCGCGATCAACGACACGGATCCACCCGCGGCGCGGCTGTGGTCCCTGCTCAGCTCCACGCTGTCGGCATTCCTTCCCCTGGCGCAGGAGTCGCTGATCTACGTCGCCGAGGAGGGCGGCAAAGTCGTCGGCTATGTGCAGGCGTCGGGATCGCAGCGTGGCCTCGAGCTGTCGCGGGCCAAGGTCCTGCAGGTATTGAACCTGCAGGTGGCCGACGGCTCGGACACCGACACCGTGGCGCCGGCGCTGGTCGACCACCTGTGCAACCAGGCGCTCGAGCGTGGGGCGCACAGGCTTTTCGTGCGCCTTCCGGAACGCGACACGCTGCTGCCAGTCTTCAGGCTCCGCGGATTCCGCCAGTTCGCCACCGAGGTTGTCGTGTACGCGGAGAAGACGAGCCAGCGCCTGGCGGCATCTCCCGAGGGTGCGCGCCAGATGCGCCGCGGAGACGGCCGCCGCCTCTACCAGCTCTATCGGAAGGTCACCCCTCAGGGCGTGTCTCAGCTGGAGGCGCCCACCTACCGGGATTGGCGCGCCTTGCACGGAGAGTGGACCGGGCGCCTGGCGCCGCGCGGCTCGAACAAGGAGGAGGTCGTCGTGGACCGCGTCGAGGTGGTGGGCTGGGTGAAGGTCGAACGATCTACCGGCGCGCGTCCCAGCACGCTCAGCTTCATGGCGCTGCCCGAGCGGCCGCTGCCCGACGAGCTCGCCGATCTCGGCCTGTCGCTGCTCGGCAATACAGAAGCGCCGGCCTGGTCGAGTCTGCGCCACTATGATTCCCACATGATCGACGCCCTACGAGGGCGTGGGTTCAGCGTGCTGCTGACGCAGCTTCTCCTCGTCAAGGAGCTGGCCCTTCGGGTCCCCGTGGCCGAGAAAGGGCTGGTGCCTTCGTTCGGATGAACCAGCGCAGGGACCTTTCCAGCCGCGCGTCCAACTGGGACGAGGAGATAGAGCTGCTCGCCCGGGCGCTGCCCACCGACCTTGCGCGAGCACTGCACGAGCGCACCGATCCCACCGAGCTGTTGGAGATCGTGCTCGACCTCGGCCGCGAGCCGGAAGCCCGCGTGCCGGGGCGCGAGGTGCTGCTTGCCGACCGCCCCGTTTCCGGATCGGACCTCGACCACGTCGCCAACAACGTCGGCCAGTTCGGTGACGACAACCGCGCCGGCATCGAGCGCACCCTCCACCGCGTCTCGGCGATTCGCAACCGCTCCGGCCGCATCACCGGACTGACGATGCGCGTCGGCCGCGCGGTCACCGGCACCGGCGAGATCATCCGCGACATCGTGATCAGCGGCCAGAGCATCCTCCTGCTCGGACGCCCCGGCATCGGCAAGACCACAATGCTGCGCGAGTGCGCGCGGCTGCTCGCCGACGAGCTTCGCAAGCGCGTGGTGATCGTCGACACGTCGAACGAGATCGGCGGCGACGGCGACATCCCGCATCCCGGTATCGGCCGCGCGCGCCGCATGCAGGTGAGGACGCCATTGCTTCAGCACGCGGTGATGATCGAAGCGGTCGAGAATCACATGCCGGAGGTCATCGTCATCGACGAGATCGGGACCGAGCTCGAGGCGGGCGCGGCGCGCACCATCGCAGAGCGTGGCGTGCAGCTCATCGCCACCGCGCACGGACAGACGCTCGAGAACCTGCTCGTCAACCCGACGCTGAACGACCTTCTCGGCGGCATCCAGAGCGTGACGCTATCCGACGAGGAGGCGCGCCGGCGCGGCACGCAGAAGTCGGTGCTCGAACGGAAGGCGCCGCCAACCTTCGACGTGCTCATCGAGATCCAGGATCGCGACCGCGTCGCCATCCACATGCCATTGGCCGAGATCGTCGACACCGCTCTTCGCGGCCCGATGCTGACTCCGAAGATTCGCATGCGCACGCGCGATGGCCGCGTGATCTCGAACGTCGATGCGACGCCGGCGGTTGTAGCTGAAACACCCACGGCCACCTCCTCGAACAACAAGCCCCTGGGCATCTTTCCTTACGGCGTGAGCCGACACCACGTCGAGCAATCGATCCGCGACCTGGATCTGCCCGTGCGCGTGCTGGGCAACCTCGATGGTGCCGGCGCCGTGCTCACGCTCAAGAACCACTACCGCCGTCGCCCGGACAGCCTGCGCCAGGCAGAGAGCCGGGGCCTGCCGATTCACATCCTCAAGAGCAACTCGGTGACGCAGGTTCGCGATGCGCTGACACGCATCTACGGGGTCGACAAGCACGACGAGGCCACGACGCGCGCGCTCGCAGAGGCGGCGGCTGCCATCAAGCAGGTGAAGACGACCCTGCGGCCGGTCGAGATCGCTCCGCAGAACGCATACCTGCGACGCCTGCAGCACCAGCTCGTTGCGGAAAACGAGCTCTCGGCCCGCAGCACCGGCAAAGAGCCCCAGCGCCGGCTGCGCATCACGCCCACGCCCGAAGACCCGCTCAACTAGTGGGTCGCGGCCTGTTCATCACCTTCGAGGGCCCCGAAGGGTCCGGCAAGACCACGCAGGTCGAGCTCCTCGGGCAGGCGCTTGCCGGCCGCGAGCCGGTGATGGTGCGTGAGCCGGGCGGCAACGAGCTTGGGGAGCGGATTCGCGAGATCGTCCTGTACGGCGCTCTCGAGCTCGATGCAGAGGCTGAGATGTATCTGTTCATGGCGGCGCGCCGGCAGCTCATCGCCGAGGTCATCGCGCCAGCGCTCGGGGCCGGGCAGATCGTGGTCGCCGACCGCTACCACGACTCCACGCTCGCCTACCAGGGCGGCGCGCGTGGCGTGCCCACGACATGGCCGTCGACGTTTCCTCGCCCGGATGTCACATTCCTGCTGTCGGTGCCCGTCGAGAGCGGTCTCGAGCGATTGGCCAAGGCCGGCAAGAAGCCAGATCGCGTCGAGCGGGAGTCGATCGACTTCCACAACCGCGTGGCCGCGGCGTACGACCGCCTGGCGAAAGCCGAGCCCCAGCGCTTCGCGCGCCTCGACGCAACGGGATCGAGAGACCACATCCACCAGGCGGTCATGAACCGCCTAGAGCCCCTTCTCGAACCAGCCAAATAGGGGCGTCTGTTCCGCCGTTCGCTGCCTATACTCGACTTGGATCACCGCCCGTGAAAACCACGCTTCAGGCGAGCATCAGCATCGAGGCGGCCGCGTGGAATCGCGTCCGGACTCTCGCCTCCCGCAAGAATCGTCCGCTCCCCGATGTGATCGGCGAGCTGCTCGACCAGGCATCGGCCGAGCCTGAGCTGGACGTGCCCAAGATCGACGAGCCGTACGAGCCGCCTCCCCTCCTGCGGCTTTTCCTGCGCCGGCACCCGGAAGTGAGGCCTCCCCAGGACTAAGGTCACCTAGACTCCACGGTCCATTGATCCGGGTCGAGGGCCTCCGTAAGAGCTTCGGTGACGTCCACGCCGTCAATGGCGTGGACCTGCACGTGGAGCGGGGCCAGATCCTTGTGTTGCTCGGGCAGAACGGCGCCGGGAAGTCGACAACGCTTCGGTGCCTGGGCGGCATCCTCCGGCCCGACGCTGGCCTCATCGAGCTGGACGGCCTGCGTCTACCCGAGAAGCTGGACGAGGTGCGGTCGCGCCTTGGCGTCGTGCCGGACCAGGCGCGGCTGTACGGACGGAACACAGCAGTCGAGTATCTCGACCACTTCGGCTACCTCTATGGCGTGCCGGCCGATGTGCGCGCGAAGCGCATCGCCGCGCTGCTCGAGCGCTTCGAGCTCGCCGACCGCACCGATGCGATCCTCGCCGCCTATTCGCGCGGCATGGCTCAGAAGGTAGCGCTCATACGAGCCACCTTGCACGAGCCCGACTGGATCTTCTGCGACGAGCCCACCGCCGGCCTCGACCCGGTCGCGGCCGCCGACATGCGTCACTATCTCGGCGAGCAGCGGGCCCGCGGCGCCGCGCTCATCGTCACGACGCACGTGCTCGGCGAGGCTGAGCTCATGGCGGATCGGATCGCGATCATGCGGCGCGGCGTCATCGTCACCCACGGCACGCTGGACGAGCTGCGGCGCGAGGCGGACGTCGGCCGCCGTTTCGCCGTCCGCCTCAGCCGCCCGTTATCGGACGGCGAGGCGCTGCGCAAGTGGCTTCAGCAGCACACCGTGGCGTTTGAGCTGGCTGGTGATCGGATCACGTACAGCCTCGACTGGCAGGTGACCGTGGCCGACCGCGCCGACTTCGCGGCTGAGCTGCAAGAGCGACTTGTCCGTGAGGGAGCCCCCTACTTCGAGCTGGAGGAGCAGGAGGTCAGCCTCGAGTCGGTCTACCTGAAGGCCATGGACGAGCCGCTGCCGGAGCCGGCGCCCGCACCCGCAAAGCCTGCGCACGTCGTGTCGGGGATCAGCGCGCTGCGCATGTTCGGCTCGCTGCGTGACCAGTGGCCGCTGCTCCGCCACTCGCTGCCCTTTTACGTGGGCTCGTGGTGGCGTCGTGGTGATCTGAGCTGGGTCATGTATCTGAATGCATTCGTGCTGCTGCTCGTCGCCGCCACCTCGCTGTTCGGCCAGCTGCCGGGAGTGGGATCTCTGACGCAACGATTCGCCGGCGGAGTCGCGCTGCAGGCTGGGCTGCTGCTGCCCCTCTTCTTCATGTCGTTTGCGCTCCTGGAGTCGATCAAGAGCTCGATCGGGATCTGGTGGGAGAAGGCCCAGCAATCGCTGGAGGTGCTCCTCTACACGCCCATCGACGACCCGTCCCTCATCTGGCTCGAGGTCCTGCCCGGTGCCGTGGTCAGCGCGGTGTGGGTGACGTTGTGGATGGCGGCCGGGATGACGCTGCTCTCGCTTTTCGGACAGAGCGCGCCCTGGGATCTGCTGCCCGTCTTCACGTTCGTCGCCGCGGTGACTGCGTACTGGGCCGCGATGGGTCGCATGCTCGGCTTCATGCTCTTCCCGCGCGAGGGAGCGGCGGGAGGCGCGTGGTCATTCCTGCTCTCACCGGTTTCAGCCGCGGTCGCCGATCTTCCGCTCGCGCTCTTCGTCTTCCGCTCTCCACTCGCGATCGGCTCACTGTTGCTGCCCCTCACTGCGTGCTTCGCGCTCACGGTCCTCTGCGGAACCACGTTCGATCGCGAACGGCTCATGGAGACCGGCATCGGCACGAGGCGACGGCGGCGCATATGGCTCCCGATCGCCGTAGTGCGGCGCAACGCCGCCGCCATCGCCGCGGGTCTCGTGCTGGCGGTGGCCCCGGCCGGCCTGGCCGCGGCATTGACCTCGAACGCCGGTCTGCATTCGTGGTCTTCCGTGTGGGCATCAGGAGGCGGCCACGTCCAGAACGATCCGGTGCAGGTCGCGTACGAACCCATCGCAGCCAAGAGCCCGCCGCAGACTAGCGGCGCGACCATCGCCGCCGCAGCTCTGGCCGGGATCGTCGCGACGTTGGCATTGATGCTCGTGCTCGTGGTCGTGAGCTTCGCCGCCTTCTTCCTCCTCGGCGCGCCGGCGCTGCTCGGCCTGGTCGCGGCAGCGATCGCGTGGGGAATCCAGGCAGGCTTTGGTACATCTGCGCCGCTCCAGGTCTGGCTCGCAGGCGCTGGTGGGATCGCACTTCTTGCGCTCGCTCTCAACACCGGGGCGGCGCTGCCCATCTACTGGTCGTTGGTGTTCGGCTCGGGCCGCCGCCTCGACCGCCTCCGAGAAGCGTGGGCGGGCTACTGGTCGCTGTACCGCGGCGTCGTGATCCCGGCCTGTGCGCTTTTCGGCCTGGTCGTGTTCAGGCTCCTCGCCGGCGGCTGAAAAGCCGCTCCGTAGCCTCAGAATGCACGCGGGGTGAAGCGCTTCCTCATCGTCCTGGTCCTGCTGACGGTCTCCTGCGGCAACAACCCCAGCACCGCCAAGACATCGCCGTCAGCGTCAGCCACGTCCCCGACGCCGAGCTCCTCTCCGCTTCCGTTCCCGAGCCCGGCGCCCGGCGGCCCCACACCATTACCTCCGACGGCGGTCGTATGCACGTCCCAGATACCGGCCGGTCACCAGCTCGCTTTGGTGATTCTGCGTCCAGTCCAAGGGATCGCGGTACGTGACCTGACCGACCTCGCGCACCCGGTCACCCGGTGCGGTTTCAGCGGCGGCGCCTACTTCCGCTTCATTGGCGCCACCCGGGTTTCATACATCGTGACGTCGGGCAGCCTTGGGTCGCCTGGCGCCCTGTACATGGTCGACCTCACCACGAGCACGACGTCGTTGGTGCGCGCTTGGAGCTCGGGCGGATATGCGAGCTGGGTGTATGCGTGGAGCCCCGACGGGCAGAAGCTGACCTATTTGAGCTCAGACCCCGGCGGCGTCAAGTGGCACGTTCTGTCGGCCGCGGGTGACAAGACGCTGAGCAGCCTGGGCACGGTGCCGGCCCGCGGCGTCTCGCTCGACAACGACGACGCGATGGTCGGGTTCTCGGCGGATGGGCAGTACGTAGCGGTCGAAGAGACCTTCACCGCGCAGAAAAACGCAGCATCGAGCACGCCGCCGATCCAGATCGTCCGGCTGTCGGATAACAAGATGGTCTACACGCGTCCCGACGGCACGATGGGCACATGGGCAGCAACAGGCGCTCGGTTCTACTTCCGCACCAGCGTTGGCGTGCAGGTGTGGGAGCCGACGGGGAAAGTCCAGACGGTACAGGCTGGCCTGCAGTGGATCCGTCCGTGGCCGAGCTCCGATGGCAGCCACATCACCTTCTCATCGCTAAACGCGCAGGGCAATCACCTGGTCGGCATCATCGACACCAACGGCGGTCCAGTTGCGCTCGCCTCCCCCGAGCCGCGCGCGAATCCGGGTTTTCTCACCCCCACACTCATCTGGTACGCGGGCGAGACGCTCTGCACGACCACTACCCCCTGCGGGTTCGGTGGACCACCCCCGACCGGCAAGACGTACGTCTACGACATCGCGGGAGTAGAGAGCGGCTCGATCGTCACCGCGCTCGACGACTCCTGGCCGCACATCACCGGCCAGTCATAGGCTTTCTAGAGGTCGAGGGATTGGGCTACTAGTTCTCGGTGGTACGTGGCGTCGCCCAGCGTCACCTCTGAGGCTTTCGCGCGCTTGAAATACAGGTGCATGTCGTGCTCCCACGTGAAGCCGATGCCGCCGTGCACCTGGATGCCATCGCCGGCCACCTTGCGATACGCGTCGGACACGTAAGCCTTCGCCATCGACGACGCGAGCGCCCGATCGGGCGCGTCGGCGTCCACGGTCCATGCTGCGTAGTACGTCGCCGAGCGCCCGCTTTCCGACAGCACGAGCATGTCCGCGAGCTTGTGAGAGACCGCCTGGTAGATGCCTATCGGCTTGCCGAACTGGTGCCGCGTCTTGGCATAGTCGGTTGAGGTCTCGAGCACCTTCTGGGCGCCGCCGACCATCTCTGCGCAGAGCGCTGCTGTCGCCCACTCCAGTGCGCGCTTCAATGCGGGCCATGCCTTGTGCGGTGCGCCCATCAACGCGTCGGCGCTGACCTCGACGCCGTCGAAGCGCACCTCGCTCCATCGCCTCGTCATGTCGAGCGTTTGCAGCTGCTGCACCGACATGCCCTTGGGCTTGCCTTCGATGAGGAAAAGGCTGATGCCGTCCTCGCCCTCGCCTCGTGTTCGCGCGGCGACCACCATGTAGTCGGCGTTGCCGGCGTCGGGGACGAACAGCTTGACCCCGTCGAGCTGCCAGCCGCCGCCGCCTGGCTTTGCGGTCAAGGCGATGCCGGAGGCGTCCCATCGCGCCGATGGCTCCGTCAAGGCGAGCGTTGCTCGCGCGTCTCCCGCGGCGATGGCCCCGAGCGCCTTCTTCTTCTGAGCCTCTGTGCCCGCCTCGATGATCGCCGGCACCGCGAGCCCCATGGTCGCGAAGAACGGGCCGGGGAGCAGCGCGCGCCCAGCCTCTTCGAGCACGACGATCAGGTCGAGGAAGGTGCCGACCCCGCCGTATTGCTCGGGGATGCCAAGCGCGGTCCAGCCCAGTGCCGCGATCTTCGACCAGAGCGCGGGATCGTACGCGTCGGACTCCTCCATGAGCCTGCGCACGACCTTCGGCGGGCACTCCTTGACGAGGAAGTCGCGCGCGGAGCGCCGGAGCATCTCTTGCTCTTCGGAAAAGGCGAAATCCACTAGCGTCGAAGTGTAAGACCGGCCGTCAGGCGGGCGGGGGCAGCTCCTTCGGCTCCTCGGGAGCCGGCAGCTCTTTGAGCTCCTCCTCGACAGGTGGAGGCGGCTTGGGTGCGGCTCTCCTGGCGACCGGCTTTCGCGCCGGTTTGGGAGCCGGCGGCGAAACCGTTGTGGGTTCGGCAATCGCGGCGGGCTCAGGCTCCGCAGGCGCTGCCGGTTCAGGTTCCATGACCGCGGCCGGTGCGGGTTCCGCAACCGCACTGGGTGCAGCTTCCGCAACCGCACTCGGTGCCGCTTCGGCAACCGCAACAGGTGCTGCCGCCGCTTCCACGGCCGGGGCCGGCTGGACCGGCGACTGGGCCGGCCACGCCTTGGGCTCGGGCCCGGTCCTGGCGGTCCGGCTGCGCCGATAGAGCATCACGAGCCCGTAGAAGCCGACGAAGATGGCCAGGATGCCGCAGAACGTGGCCGTCCCTAGGCCGCTGTTCTCGCCGCTGGTCAGCTGCGGCTCGAACCCGATCGGGCAGTGAGCCGGCGCGGGCGGGCAGGTGCCGACGACGGCGAGTCGAAGGGGCACCGCCAGCATCGCGAGGATGCCGTACACGATCGCCAGCCCGGCGACGAAATACAGGGCGACAGCGACCGTTCGGCCCTGGTGGTAGATGACGGCATTGATGGCGAGCGCCACGGCGGCGACGCCGAACGGGATGGCGACACCTCCGATGCGGCTGTGGGCGCCAACGGTGAACGCGAGCGGCGCCAGGGCGCCGATCGCCGCCAGGGCGGCGGCAATCCAGAAGGCCCACATGATGCGCTGGTCTCTTTCGACGTTCTGTTCCACGTGCGGAATCTAGCCTCCTTCAACCGGGCGCTGATCGTTTTCTGGGTCTTTGGCACCGCCGAGCATTGATGCGGACAGCTGCTGAATACGCTCTGCGTGGTATGGGTCGGGTTGGCCGAAGAGGCTCCGATCGCTCGAGAGCCGGATGCGCATCAACACGAAAAACGCCGCGACCCCGTCGCGCCACGTCAGCTTCTTGCCCTGCGCGCGAGTGCGAGCGGCGTAATCGATGGGCACCTCATATATCCGATAGCCCAGCCGCAGAACGCGCCCCGTGATCTCGGGTTCGACATCGAAGCGATTGCCGCGGAGGCCCAGACGGCGCATCAGCGATGTGCGCATGACTTTGAAGCCGGTCTCCATGTCCTGGATGTAGCAGTTGAACAAGATGTTGGTGGCGGTTGTGACCATGCGGTTGCCGACCACGAACCAGTACGAGTAGGCGCTGTGCCCCGCGAAGCCGCGCACTCCATAAACCACGTCGGCGCGCCCGCGCTGGATAGGGGAGATCAGCTTGCCGTAGTCGGCCGGGTCGTATTCGAGGTCGGCATCCTGGATGATCACCAGGGGCGCCGTGATCGCGTCGAGACCCGTGCGGATGGCCGCGCCCTTGCCCTGGTTGGCGGGGTGATTCTTGACCATAACCCGTGGATCGGCGGCGCAGCGGCGAGCGGCGGCGAGCGTGCCGTCGGTCGAACAGTCGTCCACGATCACGACCTGCTGAACGCTCGATTCCTGGAGAACCCTGCGCACGACGAGCTCGAGCGAGCGCTCTTCGTTGTACGCGGGGATGATGACCCCGAGCACGGGGTCGGCGCCGGTCACGGTCGGTCAGTTTAGACGGCTGACTCTCCATTCTTGGCCGCGTTCGCCGAACTTCGGCCTGCGGTCACGTGCGCGGTCTGGCGCAGCGGAACTTCCCTGATGAAGAGGGTGGCGACGAACGACAGCACGATCATCAACAGGCCGGCGACGAACACCGGATGCAGCGCATCGGAGAGGCCGTGGCGGATGCCCATGGCAATCACCGGAGGCAGGTGAACAAGCTGCGTGGGGTCGAACACCGCGCCTGCGGTGGCCGCGTGTCCAGACGCTTGGAACTTCTGCAGCACGTCGGCGGGTATGTATTTGGCCATCGACGAGACCATGCCCTGCGTGAGGATCGTGCCCATGATGGCAAGGCCCAGCGCCGATCCGATCGACCGCGAAAGCTGAGTCGCCGATGTCGCCACCGCCATGTCGGCCCGGCTGACGGAGTTCTGCACCACCAGCGTGTAGGTCTGCATCGTCACGCCAAGCCCTAGCCCGATCAGGATCATGGCTTCGACCACGGTCTGGTTCGTCGTGCTGATGTCGAAGGTCGCGATCATGAAGTAGCCCGCTCCCATAATCACCAAGCCCGCCAGCAGCGGCGCCTTGTAGCGGCCCGTGCGCGAGATGAGCTGGCCGCTGCCGATGCTGCTCACGACCATCGCCAGCAGCATGGGCACGAGGATCGCGCCGGAGTTGGTGACGCTGTTGCCGATGACGCCCTGCACGAACACCGGCAGAAAGAAGATGGCGCCGAACATCGTCATCGCGACGCCGACGCCGGCGATGTTCGAGAACGTGAAGATGCTGCTCTTGAACAGGTGCAGCGGGAGGACTGGCTCTGCTGCGCGCCGCTCGACCCACACGAACGAGGTCAGAAGCACCGCAGCCGCGCCGTAGAGGCCAATGATCTGCCAAGAGTTCCACGCGTACTGTCCGCCGCCCCAAACGGTTGCGAGCAGCGCGAAGGTGATGCCGAGAGACAGCGTCACGCTGCCGGCGATATCGATGGAGTGCTTGCGCTTCTCGTTGGGAACGTGCATGTACAGCGCGACCACCACGAGCGTCAGCACCGCGAACGGCAGGTTGACGAAAAAGAGCCATCGCCACGAGGAGTGGTCGGTGATGAAGCCGCCGGCGGCCGGACCGATGATCGATGCGAGCCCGAACGACGCACCGAGCATGCCCTGGTATTTGCCCCGCTCGCGCGGCGAGATGATGTCGCCGATGATCGCCTGGGAGAGCGGCATGATGAAGCCCATCCCGGCGCCCTGGATGAATCGTGCGAACACGAGGAACCAGAAGTTGGGCGCCAACCCGGACAGCGTGGAACCGACCGCGAAAACAACGATCCCCGTCATGTAGAGCGGCTTGCGCCCGTAGATGTCTGAGAGCTTGCCGGCGACCGGAACGACGATGGTCGAGGCCAGCATCGCTGAGATCGGGATCCAGCTGTAGTCGGCGATCCCGCCCAGCTCAGCCACGATCGTGGGCAGAGCGGGCGCGACCAGCGTCATGTTCAGCGAGGCGATCAGCGACCCCAGCATCAGGCCCGCGAAAACAGCCATCACGCCTCGATCGATGCCGGTTTTCTTCTCCGGCGTGGTTGTGGAGCTTCGCGTGGCGACCGCGGTCATAACGCGCTGTTCTCCAGCACGTGGCCGTGACGCGAGGCGACCTCGGCCAGCGCACGCCACCCCTGGCTGAGGGCCGCGAGGTCCTGAGGCGACAGCGACGCCATCCACCGCCGGAGCAGCGTGTTGCTGCCCTCCCGGAGATCGCCGACGAGGCGGTCGCCGGCACGGGTGAGCCTCAGCAGGACTCGCCTGCGGTCGTCGGGATCGCCACGTCGCTCGACGAAACCCGATCGGACCAGCCGATCG
>WNGM01000030.1_pt1 | contig 90727 bp, 66 predicted proteins | sample 5400571 | NCBI WGS metagenome assembly WNGM01 (sample SAMN13153378, study PRJNA577476) | soil metagenome | isolation source: 100 cm soil or saprolite under Garry oak tree replicate 2 | place: USA:California | collected 2016-06-15
ATGACGAAAGAGCCATCAAAGCAAAATCAGCCCGGCAGACCGTGGAGCGTTACGATCTCAATACCTGGCTAACCCGGCAGATAAGCGACATCAATGACTTACTCGATCGTGCTCCATCCCTCACTGCTAATCAAGGAGCGGTTCTCGCCCCGCTTGCCGCAGGTATAGGATAATTATTAAGGTCACGAAGGAAAGCAGAGTTGTAGGAGGCCGAGACTTCTGTTGCGGCGCAGCCGCAACTCGTCCCTTTGGACACGTTTTGTGTGTTTTGCATGCGCTTCAGCGCATGCAAAACACACAAAACGTGTATTACAATCTGGTGGGTCGCCGCAGGCGAACCACTTGCACAGGACTATTGACCCCACTGTTTAAATGGCCCTGGCAATTGTATCACCGTTCACATAAATTCCACAGGTGTAATGGTATACTATATTCACATGATAATTGTCGCGTCTACTAGCGCATGGGCCGGGCTATTAGGAGGAAGCACCGGTTGACGAGGTGGAGGCTGTTCGGATCAGTCAGCGGGGAGCCTCCAGGGTACGTCACCACCCTGAAAAGATAGCGCACAAATCCAACCGGTAACGGTCGGCACAAAACGCCATCAGTGATACTAGGTAATAACCATACCTCAGTCAAACAAAAAAGAAAGGATACCCGACCTCATGTGCGGTATCATAGGCTACGTCGGCCCGCAGGGGACCGATGTTACTTCCATATTGCTCGAAGGCCTGAGCAAACTTGAGTATCGCGGCTATGACTCTGCCGGCATCGCCGTGCTCACCTCTACAGGCACACTCGAACTGCGCCGCCGCGCTGGCAAAATTGCCAACCTGGTTGACAGTATCGAGAACGGTTCCCGCCCCAAGCAGGGAACGCTTGGTATAGGACACACACGCTGGGCCACCCATGGCCGTCCCAACGATACGAACGCCCATCCCCATCCCGATTGTACCGGTGTGCTAACCGTAGTCCACAATGGCATTATTGAGAACTACGCGGAATTACGCCAGGAACTGATGCGCGAAGGCCATACCTTCCGCTCCGAAACGGACACCGAGGTTCTTTCCCACTTGATCGAACGCTACTACTTTGGTCAGGCCAGGCACGACCTTGAATCGGCCGTGCGCCTCGCCTTACAGTACGTCATTGGCTCCTATGCCATCGCCGTAGTCAGCAGGGAACAGCCTGATCTCCTCGTCGGAGCGCGTTATGGCGGCGGCCCACTCATCGTTGGCCTCGGCGAGAACGAGCAGTTCCTCGCTTCAGATATCCCCGCCATTCTCAAACACACGCGCCGTGTGCTGGTCATCGATGAAGGTGAAATGGTGGCCTTACATCACAACGCCGTCTCCCTCACCAAACTCGATGGCACACCTCTCCAGCGCGACCCGCTCACCATCGATTGGGATGCACAAGCGGCAGAGAAAGGTGGCTATCCCCATTTTGTTCTCAAAGAGATCTTTGAGCAGCCCGAAGCCTTGCGCCGTGCCCTGCTTGGTCGCGTACGCAATGGCCAACTACACCTGGCCGAGCTAGAGCGTATCCAGCAGGCCGGACTGCTCGACTCTATCCAGCGTATCGTGATCGTCGCCTGCGGCACCTCGTACCACGCCGGCTTGATCGCTAAGTACGTCATCGAGAAGTGGGCGCGTATTCCCGTGGAGACGATTACCGCCGCCGAGTTCCGCTACTGCGACCCCATAGTGGGACCGGAGACACTATGTATCGCCGTGACCCAATCCGGCGAGACTGCGGACACGCTCGTAGGTATTCGCCAGGCGCGCGAGCGAGGCGCACCCGTCATCGCCATTACCAACGTCGTGGCCAGCGCCATCACCCGCTTGTCCGATGCCGTCCTCTACCTGCAAGCTGGCCCAGAGATAGGAGTCGTGTCCACCAAGACCTTCATCAGCTCGGTCACCGTCCTCTACCTCCTGGCCCTCTGGCTCGGACAGCAGCGCAGCAAGGTGACCGCTGGAGAGTCCCAGGAGCTGCTCGCAGCCCTGGAACGTATCCCCGACCAGATCCAGCAGGTGCTGGACCATGCCGCCAGCCCAGGCGACCTCATCGCCCCCCTGGCAAAGCGTATGTCCCACTGCACCAGCATGATCTTTATCGGCCGCGGCGTAGGCTACCCCACAGCCCTGGAGGGTGCCCTCAAGCTCAAAGAAATCTCCTACATCCACGCGGAGGGATTTCCAGCCGGTGAACTCAAGCACGGCTCCATCGCCCTGCTCGATCCGGACACCCCACTCATCGCTGTAGCCACAGCCTCGCACGTCTACGAAAAAGTTGTCAGCAACATCCAGGAGGTCCGTGCCCGCGACGCCCACATCATAGTCGTCGCCACCGAAGGCGACCAACACATTTGCCAGCACGCCCACGACGTCCTCTACGTCCCTGAGACATTGGAGGTGTTCAGCCCCCTGCTGGCAACCATCCCCCTGCAACTGTTCGCCTACCACGCCGCCGTAGCAAGGGGCTGCAACGTAGATCAGCCCAGGAACCTGGCCAAGTCGGTAACGGTGGAGTAGAAAGCAGTGACTTAAGTGTCGCTTGTGTAGACACGGAATTAAGTTGTCCCTTGTGGAATTAAGTTGTCCTATTTCGGTGTCTGCGGAATTAAGTTGTCCCTTGTGGAATTAAGTTGTCCTCTTCTTCTTCATGAAGAAGAAAGTTGTGGACTACAAGAAGAAAGTTGCCGACTTGATATCTCTCGTAAGAGAGGCATCTTAACTACTAGCCGTAGACGTCGAATAAAATTGCACTTCAAAGGTCTGGCGATCACTGATCATCTTCGGTGGTCGCCAGACCTTAATACTCATCAATACCAAATCACGTTCCCAAACTTACTCTAGCAAGAGGATTTCTCTAAGTCCCTTCAATTAGCACCACTGTGAGGAGAGAATCGTCAAGTTGGAGAATCGCCTTCACTTTGTCACCTTGCCGCCTATTGACAAAACTATTACCTCTATGGTAAGATATTCTTACCAATAGTAAGAAAGGATAGCTTGTTGAAGATGACATTTGAAGAGCTTCAGAAACTGCTTATAGAAGTGATCACTGAAATTCAGGCAGGCAGTGGACGACCGGTCCCTGAATTCCACGCTGAGCTTCGCCCGATAGGCGATTTGGAGGGATTCGATAGCTTGAACGGATTAGAGGTGTCCTGTGAGCTATCCAAACGTCTAGACTGCGATATCAAGCCTGAACTTATGGTACCGGACTATCCCTGGGATCAGCTCACCGTCAATGAAATTGTGGGGCGGCTTCAACAGGCAGTTGGGGCTCAAGAAGGACAGTTAACATGAGTGATGCAAACACAAAAGGCGCTGCTCTTGGTGCGCGGCTCCGCCTGGCTCGGGAGCAGGCGGGCCTTTCACAGGGCCAGGTCGCGAAATTGCTCCATCTCCATCGCCCTTCTATAACCGAAGCGGAAGCCGGACGCCGAAGGGTTTCAGCGGAGGAACTCGTTCAATTCGCGCGCATCTACGGAGTCAGCGTCTCCTGGCTCGCAGGCGCCGAAGCAGAAGGCGAAAACCCTGCGCAGGTGCGCATCGAACTTGCGGCGCGAGAATTAGCTAAGCTCAAGCCAGAAGATCTGGATCGTCTGCTGGAACTGCTCTCAGCTCTCAGGACCCAGGGGGACACCAACGCATGATAGAACAAAAAGGAACGGCAGTTGCGGGAACGGCAATTAGCACCCTTCATCCCGAGAAGGTAGAGAGGCGGCAATTCATGGAGCGGCGGAGAAACTTGGTTATGGATGCGGCAGATGCCGCGTTACGCGTGCGCCAATCAGCGGGACTCGGGATATGGATGCCTATAAGTATCTACGATGTAGCAGAGGAGCTTGGTTTAGAGGTGCGTTTTGTAGACATTTCCAGTATGGAGGGAATGTACTGCAAGACTGCTACACCGTTTATCCTTGTGTCTTCGCTGAGACCTTCAGGTCGCCAAGCATTTACCTGTGCGCATGAACTCGGCCACCACATCTACAAGCACGGCACACGCATAGATGAGCTTGTCGACCGACCAACTGCGAAAAGTCGCTTCGACTCGGAAGAATTCCTCGCAGATTGCTTTGCCGGTTTTCTTCTTATGCCGAAATCAGCCGTTAGCCGGGCTTTCGCGTCACGTGGATGGGATATCCGCTCCTGCACGCCGCTCCAGCTCTACAATATCGCAGGGTCGTTTGGCGTCGGCTATACGACCCTTATCCAGCACCTGAGCAGTACATTGAACCTCCTACCTCGATCACGCGCGAACGAACTGGCAAGGATTTCACCTAAGCAGATCCGTTCTGCCCAATTGGGGCGGGAGACCAGGGAGGATCTTGTGCTTGTCGACACCCAGTGGGATGGGCGTGCCATTGATATTCAGGTTGGCGACCTCGTACAGCTACCGACTGACGTAGTCGGTGAGGGGATGTGTGTCTCACTCAGCGAACAGGGAAAAGAGGGGCTGCTCTTCCGAGGCGCAGTTCCGGGTGTCGGGCGCTTCCACCAGCCGTCTACAGGGTGGTCAGCTATTGTGAGGGTATCGCGACGGGGTTATGTAGGTCGAGGCATCTTCCGGCACTTAGAGGAGGCAGATGATGACGAGTAACCCACTTTTCATTCAGGATACCGATCTAGCTCACGCGTGGGCCCGGGCTTTTCTTGAAGCAATGAAGCCTGGGAGGAGGGAAATCCTGCCACTGGTAGTCACCGTCACTGGCTTCGCAGATGACCGGCCTACGGAGAACCCCGCCATTAGATGCGCTCTCGACGAGGCGATCCTGAGAATGGAGGAGTTCTCCTGCTTTACCGTGGCCAGCACGATCTTTCCCCAATCGCTCTGGAATCCTGAGGAAAGTCGTGATCAGTTGTTTGAACGCTATCGGAGAATACTCCCCCGACTTAGAAAGATGGAGAAGCGTAATCAGTATGGCCTGTACTTCGAGCGGCTCATCGCCTTCGGCCCACAAAAGATCAACCAGCTCGATCACATTATCAGTACGTATCAAGGCGGTAACCATCGGCGTAGTTCACTACAAGCCTCGATTTTCGATCCCGCTGTCGATCACACAAATCAGCGACAACGCGGCTTCCCCTGCATGCAGCAAATAGCCTTCGCTCCTTCTGGTGACGGCGAACTCGCCATCACCGGTTTTTATGCTATCCAGCACCTTTTTGAACGCGCGTATGGCAACTACCTGGGATTATGCGATCTCGGACACTTTGTCGCTCACGAACTGGGCCTTCGTCTCACCCAGATGACATGCGTGGCCGGAGTCGCTAAACTTGGCAATGTAAACAAGGCAGACCTTCGGGATCTGCTGCGAAAGCTCGAGGATATCGGGCAGCCCACATAGAAAAACATCCGGTCTTACGACCGAAAGGGAGATTGACATGTCAAAACGGGGAAAGCTATTCGTGCTGGAAGGCCCGGACGGAGTGGGAAAGTCAACTCTCGCATATACTCTGACCGAACACCTGAATGCAAGAGGGATTCCTTGCGACCACTTCGCGTTTCCGGGTCGCGAAGCCGGCACCCTAGGACGCCACATCTACGACTTCCATCACAACCCAATCCAATTTGGCGTCAAGTTGGTTAACCCTACAAGTGTACAGGTTCTTCACATAGCAGCTCACGTGGACACCATCGAACGGGACATTCTACCGACGTTAGAGAGAGGACGAAGCATTGTTCTCGACCGATTCTGGTGGTCAACATGGGTCTACGGCAAGGCCTCCGGGGTCAACCGCCTCGCTCTGGAAGCTATGCTCAACGTGGAGTTCACGCATTGGAACGAGGTCCTTCCTACGATCGTCTTCCTTCTCAGCAGATCTGCACCGATTGGAAAGGAAGGCTCGACCGATACCTGGAAGAGGCTCTGCGCCGCCTACTACGAACTCGCGGAGGAGCAGAAGCACCGCTACCCAGTGCAGGTAGTTCAGAATGAACGCGACATCGCGGAAACGCTGGACGAAATACTCAAGGCCATGAGCCAGCTAGAAAACCATCAGGCAACCAGTACTGCGACCGATGAAGTCAATGGTTTTCGAAAATCTCGCCGAGCTCACACGGCGGCCCAGATGAATCTGAATTTTCCCACAGAGAAGGCTAGCGATGTTATTGCGGCCCGCACAACTGCTCCGACCGCCTTCTTACGTCTGTCGCCTGCTGAGCCCACGGAGGTGTTCGATACCTACTGGCGATTCGCTACAGAGAGGCAGATGATCTTTTTCCGACGGTTAGAAGGCGCCCCTTTCCCGTGGACGGCGGATCCTATACTCAGGCACTACAAGTTCACGAATGCCTATCGGGCATCCGACCGGGCCAGCCAGTATCTCATCAAACGGGTGATCTACCGAGGGGACCAGTCGCCCGACGAGGTATTTTTTCGTATCATCCTTTTCAAAATTTTTAATCGCATCAAAACGTGGGAATTACTCGAGAGCAGCCTTGGAGAGTTGCGCTACTCTGAATACTCGTTCGATCGCTACGATGCTATCCTCACCGGGGCGATGAGTCAGGGCGAGACCATATTTTCAGCGGCTTATATTATGCCCTCAGGAGGGGCCAGCTTCGGCTACTCGAAAAAGCATCGCAATTATCTGCGGCTCCTGGAAAGGATGCTGCAAGACGAAGTGCCAGCCCGCCTGAGCGAAGCGCCCTCTATGCAGTTCGCATTTGAACTCCTCCGTTCGTACCCAATGATGGGCGACTTCCTCGCCTTCCAATATGCAATCGATGTCAACTATAGTCAGCTGACGAACTTTTCTGAAATGGAGTTTGTGGTACCGGGACCCGGCGCGAAGGACGGCATCAGGAAGTGCTTCCGCTCCTTAGGAGGGCTGAATGAGGTCGATATTATCAGGCTTATGGCGGATCGCCAGGAAGCAGAATTTGCCCGTCTCGGGCTGACGTTCCAATCCCTTTGGGGTAGATCCTTGCAGCTTATCGATTGTCAAAACCTGTTTTGTGAGGTCGATAAGTACGCGCGGATGGCTCATCCTGATATCAAAGGGAAAAGCGATCGCAAGCGAATTAAACAGACGTATCGAAACGACCCGAAGCCGATAGCGTACTGGTATCCTCCGAAATGGGGGATAAATGATCTAATTCAGAAAGGGACAAGCAATGATCAAGGTGTTTGAAGGGACTACGGCCGATGAAGTATGGCGGATGGCAGCTGCAGAGCTTCTCCATGGAAATAGCACGAGACACCAGGATGGGCGAGGTGGGAGCACTCAGGAACTGCTCCACGCAGCTTTCACGATTCAGGACCCTCGTCAGCGCTGGGTGGTGGCGCGGCAGCCAGCACTCAATCCAGCTTTTGCCATCGCAGAGATCGTCTGGATCCTCTCTGGCCGCAATGATTCGGCTTTCCTGAACTACTGGAATTCTCAGCTTCCCAAATTCGCTGGGAGCGGCAATCTATACCATGGGGCGTATGGATTCCGCCTGCGTCATAAGTTCGGGATCGATCAGCTAGAGCGAGCGTATCAGGCGCTGCATCATAATCCTGATGGGCGGCAAGTGGTCCTGCAGATCTGGGATCCCGAGGCAGACTTTCCCGATACCCGTGGGTGGCCTGTGAACCCAGACATTCCGTGCAGCATCAGCTCGTTGCTGAAAATTAGAAATGGTAAGCTCGAGTGGATGCAGATCATACGGAGCAACGATCTTTTCCGCGGTGTCCCCTACAACTTCATCCAGTTCACTTCAATGCAGGAGGTGCTGGCTGGATGGCTGGGCATCGAACTCGGTTCCTATAACCAGCTCAGCGATAGCCTGCACCTGTACGACGGGGATGCCGAGTTGCTACATAGAGGCATTTCAGGTGCAGTGGAGAGAAATAGCGATTCATTGGGTCTTCCAAAGGAGGAGTCGGATGCTGTCTTGGCGAGAGTAGATTACCTTATCGAGACCATGGCTACACCAAATCTTTCGCAAGGAGACCTGCGAGCGCTTCCTACCGAAAGTGGTATTCCTCGCGCTTTTCAAAACCTTCTTCTCGTCGTGGCTGCTGAAGCGGCCCGCAGAAGAGGCTGGCTAGCGCTGGCACAGTCTCTAATAGACGACTGCTCCAACTCTGTCTTAATCCATGCCTGGAAAAACTGGTTAACACGCTTTCGGAGCTGAGAACTTCAATTTTTAGGTCGCTAGCGGTTTTAGTTGAGATGGTTTGATCAATCAGTCACACCAAAGACAACTACCTTTCCACGCAGTACCATCGCCCCGCTCAAAGCAGGGGAGAGTACAAAACTGTAGTTGCTTTGGCTCATAGCCTTCTCGTCATCATCTACCATATGTTGTATATCAGGAAACCCTACAGCAACATGAGCGGTGATTACTTTAATCAACTTGACACGGCACGCGTTGAGCGATATCACGTCTATCGACTTGAATAGCTCAACTACATGGTAACGATCACGTCGAAACAGATCGTCTACTGCTACATTCGCCAAATGTAATGATAACAATAACAAGGAGAAAACGGTGCAGATTGGCTCTGGAAGAAGATCCGTTTTGTTACCACATTTAACGAATAGAGCAGTACCGGTACTTTGCCAACTCGGGATTTTTAGGATATGTATAGGGTTCAAACTGTATTTGCTCAGGTCCGGAGAATCTAGGTATGGCCAGCCATTAGCATATTAGCAAGGATCCGGTATCTCCCGAATCTATAAGATCGGTTACAGCTCAGACTTTCTATTTCCGGTTTTACAGATGAATGAAAGAAAAGAGAGAATAATGCAACAGTTGTAGTAACAGTATTTAGATATTGTGTTCTAAACTTATGTTCTCGACTGGTCGGTATCCTGATACTTTGTGTGCGTTCGTTCAGGACACCTTCTAGGGTAGAGATTACCTCTTTACTAACCAAATTATGAAAGAGCAATTTATGAAAACCTCGAAAGGGACTATAACTGTGTCCAGGTAGGCCGGATCCGCATGGCTCTGGGCTTGTAGCATCAGGACGAGCTTACCCGTCCCGTTAGTGTATTTGACGAGCAATTCATTGTTTTGATGGAGGAACGAGCAATATGACATTATCAAGTTACTTCGAATACTATCACCACACGATTCAACAGCATAACAACGGCCTGAAGCTAGTACTTGGTGGCACCGGCCTGGGCAAGACCAGCGCCACCATAGATGTGGTTCGCGCGCCGGAATATCAGCAGCGCAAATTCATCTACTGTGCCAATCGCAAGCAGCTCATTGAAGAGATGGCACAGTCGCTCCATTGCCCTGGTTCGCCTCCGTGTTACGTTGTCCTGCCGCGAGACCTGGAGGCCGTGCTCGGCACTCTCAGGGAGCTTCGCCAGGCTTTCTACGAGTTATTCGAGGATCCGCTTTTCACCGACAACGTTCGGCGTTGGAGCGATAGGACCCCCCTCAAGCGCATTGATCTGCCGGCGGTGAAAAAGGCCTGTAAAGCGCTCGAGGAGCTCATCGTGCAGAAAGTCATGGTGCCAAAAGCGCTTGAAAAACAGATGGACGACTATGCCCACCTGATCTTACATGCCTTTAAGGCTGCCCTGCTCGGCGCGAACAACAAGCAGGGCAATAGTCCGGCATACCAACGGCTCGCCGACCACCGGGTGATCCAGTCGCTCTTTCCCTGCATCGCCTTCAAGCGGCGTCCAGAGGTCCGGCTGATGGCGGTGACGCTCCACAAGGCGTTTCACGGTTTCTTCGATGGGCAGAAAACGCTGAATTTAACCCGCCTGGAGGACGAGGAAGGCGGATACATCATCTTCCTCGATGAATTTGACTTCCTCGAAAATGAACTGGTGCGACTCATCTGCTGGTCCCCCCAGATCAGTAACCCGTTCCGTGTTGTAGAGCTGTTCTACCACGCCATGACCGTGCATAAACTACCGTCCCCGGAATATCCGCGCTCAGACAATATCCGCAATCGTATCCAGGGGATCAAGGGAATCATCGATCAGCTTCGGGAGGATGATCACCTGGGCTTTCCGGATATCAACCAGTTCACCAGTACGCTCCCACAGAAAATAGCTGCCGGGGCGCAGAAGCGAGCCGGGCGGCCGAGGACCTCGCCTGCCATCTTTCGGACGCAGCATACCATCAGTACCGATCACCTCTACTTGCGCGAAACGAACCGCGCTTTTGAGATCACCTCCGATCCGGGTCCTGCTGAAGCAATCCCCTATCCTGCGCTGCACTTGTTTGATGCCGTGAGTCGGGCCTGCCAGCAAATTCTGTTCTTATTCAAAGAGCTGGAGCGGGGAGACGACGAAATCACTTATCGCGAGCTGCTGCGCCACTGCTTTCAGGATACGGTTTTCTCAGAGGAGCTGACACACATCTCACAGTTTTCCCATCCGCATCACCAGGAACATCCCACGCAGTTGAGCGCCCTGCTGGAGACCGGTTATAGTTTGTATGATATCCATGACCTCCAGCAGCGCACCGACCAGGAAGAAGTGCAGGTGCGGCATTACGGCATGCACCTGACCCCCGAAAGAATTCTCTCCAGCCTGGCGCAGCATAACCTGGTCTTTGGTCTGTCAGCCACAGCCGATATCAAGCGGCATGTGCATCATTTCAACATGGGCTGGCTAAACCAACAGGTGAACTCCATCCCTGTTGACGAGATGGACAAAGAGATTATTCGCACCCTCAACCATGAGAAGGCGAATCAGCGCGCGAATCGAATTGTAATCGCTCCCCCTTTAGACGGTTTGGACTCTGCCGATGACTACCAGCACAGGCTCGACCAGTTTATCTCAGCAGCTGCAAAGGATGAAGACTTTGGCAACGAAACGCGCCAGGGCCACCTCAAACGCCGCATCCAGTTGTTTTTTGCCGCGCTGCTCTGGTTGTGCGAACATGCTCCTGAAAGTGGCAGTACCTCTCTGCTCTTCTTAAACACCTTTAGACAGGTCCAGCTGATCTTTGATCGCTATAGGACTCCGGACGGGGAGCTGTTTGAGATCAAAGCGCGCACAGCCAATGACTGGTTCGAGGTCTATGATCTCTCTCTCCAGGGGAGGCATTTCGTTGTCGTCTTCTACAATGCCCAGAAGGGCAACGCTATTCGCCAGAATCAGCAGGCCCAGGATACCTTCGACGAGCTGTTCTGGGAGGGCGCACCGGTGGTAGTGGTCACCCAGTACCTTTCGGCGGGCAACGGCGTGAACCTCCAGTACTGGTCATCCAGGGAGAAAACAAAGAGGCTGGATTTCATGCATATCGGCCTGCTCGAAACACCCTACTTTTACTTCGGCAAGCCTGATACTGACCTCACCTGGGAAGAGAAGATGGCGCTCTTAAAGGAAAACATCTGGTACCAGGCGAAACTATACACCGGGAATGTGATCACCGAGCAGCGGTTCCTGCAGGTGTTAAGTACCTTGAACGACCCCTGGGAGTGGAACAGGCGCTACCAGGCCGATACGAACACTCGCTTCGATGCCATGTTCAACCATATGTCCACATTCATGCAGGCCCTCGGGCGTGTCGAACGCATCTGGGGGGAAATGCCCGATCAGACAGCGTTGCTCAGCCGCGAGGTGTACCGTCACTTTCAGCAGTTTTGCTCTCCTGAGTTCGATCAACTCCGGCAGGAACGTGAGCTCATGATCTCCAACAACCTGCGGCAGATCTTCGAGCAGGTCCGCGCCGATTTGCCCCATCTCGAGCGCGCGGTGCGGCGCCTGAAAGATGTCCGCCTGGGAGGGCAGGATGAGCAGTGCCGGGTAGCGATACAAGGGTTGCTCAGCCGTCTGGAGGGGTTACGCCAGGGGAACGGCGATCAAGATGCGCGCGCCGAGTGGCAACACCTGCGCCAGGCCGTCTTGAAACATCACTTCCGCGATCAGTTGCTCGATAGCTATGCGTGTGTAGCCGAGTCCTCCTACTACCACAATGGTATGCTCTACCTCACACCACAGCGCGAAATCATCCCCGCGCATCTCGCCCAGCCGGAGACCCGACACTGGGCAATGGACGCGCTGTATTACACGATCAAGGAGAACCGGGTTATTCACGACCACTTCGAAGCCTGCGACTATAAGCTGGCCTTTAGCCCGAGCGATCAACACTTCTTCACCCCCTACTGCTATCAGTCCATCCTGGCGGGAGCGATCGGCGAGGAAGCCATCACCGCGCTCCTGCAGGATGAGGGCGTTGAACTGGAAGAGACGCCCGACGCGCTCTTTGAAGTAGCCGACCTGAAAATTCGCGGCCTGCCCTGGTATATCGACTGCAAAAACTACAACGACCAGACCCTGGAGCGCTTCAGCGCACCCATTGATGACCTTGCCTGGCATCCCAAACTGAACGAGGCGCAATTCGCAGAGCGCGCGTGCCTCAAGGTAGAGCAACTTCGCGCCCACCACGGCACGCCGGTGAAGCTTATATACCTCAACCTGGTCAGCAGTCAACCACGTCCCCGCGGCTACTACGACTGCGCCTTCCACGAGGTGAGCTTTGACGAGGCCTCCATCGTGGTCATTCAGGGAGCCCTTCGACGCAGGACACCCAACGCCTATCACCAGGCATTTGAACACTTCCTCCATGACCTCCATTCCGCTTTGTTATGACCAGTTAATGAGGGAAAAGCAATGACACGCACACCTGTGACACGCACAACGCCGACCACCACGCTCATAGTTTCGAGGCCGACCGATTTTCGCGCCCTGGAAGCCCGTTACAAGCTTGTCCGATACGAGCTGCCAATGGATCTCCAATGGATGGCCAAAAAGAATCGCACCATCTATGGACAGATGCACAATAGCCTGCGAGATCAACTGGACTGTCCCTACAAAACCTTCACGCACGATCGCCGGGATGGAGTTGAAGTCGATAAGTGGGTCGTCTACGCACTCTACCGGCATAATGAGACTCCCACCACCATCAACATGTCGTTTCTCCCCCATGCTCCTGTACATGCAAGCCCGATTACCTTCGATAGTCTCGATTTGCACCTCCTGCTGAAGTTACTGCAGATCGCCTATGTTCTCGGTGAGCAGACCAGGCGATTCATCGGCCAGGATCTGTGCTATGTCCATGCCAAAAAGGAGGGGAATGCGCATACTTGTCTGCAGATCGACTTCAAGGGTGATATTCGCACAGAGCGGGAGGATAGCGAACAGGAATTTAAGGTCACCGGCCAGGCGCGAAGGTTTCAACGCGTCGATTATCCGGGCGGTGCCTCGCTCCCCTACGCCTACTTCGAACGCAAGATTACCGATGGGACGGTCTATTTTCTGCACCTGAAAAGAAGGGAGATCGAGAAGAACAGGGAGACTGGGGAACCACTGTACGGCATTCGCGCGCAGGAAGGGAAGCGCACGACCCTTTTCTACCACGACCAGCGCAACATCGAAGAAAGCGTGGGGAAACTGCTCTATGATTTTATCCACGATTTCACAGCCTACCTTGCGGATTACGGCATCACGAGCCGCCTCAAAGAGCGTCACTTCTTCGAGTTTCTTCCATCCAGGGGCCAGTCCCACCTGCCGCTCTCCCTGCTCAATCCCATCGCGGTTTTCGATAACCGTCTCGCTGCCGTGCACCCCCTGCCGGACTACTTCGAGGTATTTGCCCAATGGATGCCTGATCTCCACTTCAAGGCAGTAACAGATCTTTCACAGATTCCAACTGGAGCAGCGCTGGTGATTCAGGATTACAATAAAGAGGACTTCGAGTCAGGAGGTCTCCTGGCGGCAGAACATCGGGAGGATCCTTATGTGAAATTGTATAGGACGTATCCCCAGCTCTCCAAACAGTCCATCAATGTCAACACGAACAAAAGCGCAGACAGTACGGCAGCGGCCTATTTGGATTACCCTGCTCTGGAACCGGGCAATAAAATCTTCAAGCTGAAGCTCGAGGTATCGCTTTCGCAATTGTATCTCAAAGATGTCATTCGTCATGAGCGTAGCGTGCAAGAGCGGCTCCCACTGGCACCAACGGACTTTGTCTTCATCCGCAAAGACCGCTACTTCCCTTATCAGCCTCCCTACGAAACCCTGCTCTTCTTTGAAAACGACAGGCTGCGCTTCCTCGATCTGCGTGATCCCATCCAGAGGCAACAAAGAGAGGAACTATTGGCGCGGCTCGGCGTGGACTGGGAGGCCAGGTACGAGGAAATGCTCCACAAGTACCGGAAAAGGGGCGAGCACGATGAGGATCGAGAGTTGACGAACTATGATGTCATCGTCGGCCCGGGGCTCTTTGTCGAACTGGAAGATCTGAACGAGCGGGTACTCTACGATTACGATACGATCGTCGAGCGGCAGGACGCCGTGAAAATGGCGCTGCCAATAGAGGCTCTCAAACTACTCGCGTTCTACGACATCATCCGCAAAGACCCGCATCTCTCTTTAAGAGACCTGCACGAGCGGGGATTATTGGAGGAACAAGCGCATCCTAAGCCTGGTAGGGAAGCCGAGTCGCTCAAATTCTATCGCCAGCTCGAAGAATACGACGCCTACCTGGACGAACTGCAACAGTTTTACCCGGAGATCTCGTTCAACGAGTTGTGGCAGGGCGAACGTATGGAGCAGATTATACGCATCTTTGATATTCATCCGGATAAGCACGGAAAGTACCGTAACACCCAGTTTAAATCGTACTACCAGAAGAAGCGAGGGTGGTTCTCCAGTGACAAGGCAAAAGACGTTCATATGTACGAGGGGATCTGGTATGACAACCATAATTGCTACATGGTCGGTTCGTCGCAATCGCTGAAGGATCATCAACCAAGAGCGCATCTCATCCGGCATTTTCATATCTACCAGGGGCATGATCATTTCGATATACAACCACTGTTGCGGTCAACGAGTGTGCAGTTCGTGCGCTTCAATCAGTACACAGTCTACCCTTATGCGTTCCATCTTCTCGATCTGTATATTGAGAGCGTGTTGCGGTTCCGATAGTCCATTCCTTTTGGTACGCCGCCTGAGTACTCGTTACCCTTGTGTATAAACTGAGGCGTACAATAACCTGCTACTTTGATCTGCCTATATTGAAGCCGTTTTGTGTGGGTCTTTAAGCTGGCTGTGGCAGAACGCCGACCGTATCAGACCTTCGGGGATTTTCTCCTGGCCGCAGAAGCCTGGGTCAATTTTTACAATCTAGAGCAGCCACATGAGAGTCTGGGCTATCGCTCACCCAATCAGTTTGCCGAAGTTAATCAGCTCCAGACTCTCTCATATTTGGCTGTGTTTTAGCGTCGAGTATTTCGGGTACTTGACAAATCAAGCTACTTATCAATACCTCATGTTACGTGTGAATAATTACCTCATTGGTAGTAGATTGCGCTCTTTCCCATTCCAGCTCATCAGCTAGTTCTTCTTGGAAGAGAGCGAGGTCGCGTTTGCGGGCCGCTTCATCGGGCATTTCGGTACTTTTCCAGATTAACAATATTTGGAGAGCCGTCAATGACTCATCGCTCTTGACCACATAGCGAGCGATTGTTCCGGGAAAGGTATGTTCATCGAGTTTTTGGATCGTTCTCAACTTCTTCACCAATCCAGCCTGCTGGCCCGAACGCACTGGGACGCGAATATCGGTCACTAATAATGTTCCCCGACTTCGATATGCATGCCAGGAAGGAGCCCTTGTTCGCACACGCCCAGAGGGGCTTGGTTTGAACTGTCTGACAGCCTCGATAGGCAGGATCAAGATATGGCCTACTCGTTGTGCAGGGAGACGTCCTGCCTGAATGTACTGATACACTCGTTTGTCTGAGACATCCAACAGATCAGCCGCTTCTTTGATCGTAATATAGCCAGGAAGATTTGGGATATCAACGCTTTCATTCATGGGAGCATGATAGAGTTATCTATACCTGACTGTAAATTTAACTGTTCAGATATATTTGATGAGTAATTTACTATTGGGTAATATTTATTTATAATCCTTGAATAAACTGCTATAATCCCTGTGGCTCTCGTGAGTGAGATGATGAGAACACAAGGAAAAGCGACAAAGTGTCCTCCGAGCATAGACATTGAAGGCCCCAAATGCAAGTGAGACATTCGCTGCCTAGTGCCGTCAGAAAGCAAGGGCTGCTACAATCAAGTCGAGCATAGATGGAGGCAGTAGCCAATGGCAGTACGGTTACGGGTAAAGGAAATTGCTAAACAGAAGGGCTTCAGCATGGGAAGACTTCAGAGAAATGCCGATGTAGCATATAACACGGTCAAGCGGATCTATAAAAATCCCTACCATGTGATCACTACGGACACGCTTGGAAAACTGGCGAAGGCGCTCGGGGTTCCACTCGGAGAATTGCTCGAAGAAGTTCCAGATAACATGCCGACTACGCCTCTATAAGGCATTGATGATAACGAAGTGAACGAGATCTTTGGCGCGCAGGAGACCAAGATCCGGAAGAGTTCCAGGGATGAACAAATCGGTGGCGAATCAACAGGATTACCTCCTTCCAGGACAAATTCGATTGTATCCTGAAAGGAAAGCGGACGAGAGAAAACAGAATTCCTATGCTCCCAACCATATCTGTCCGGTCTGTGGAGGCGCCGGTCGACTACGGATCGATGTGCCATACGGCGATCCTTCCTTTGGCAAAAGCATCCTGTGTCCCTGCGCTGAAGAGCGTCAAATATCCTTGCGCCGGCAACAGCGACGTCAAGCGGCGAATTTGGATGCCTTCCACAACAGCGCCTTCAAAACATTTCATGCCAATCTCCCCGGAGTGCAGAAAGCCTTTCAGACGAGCGTCGAATTCGCAGCGAGCCCCCAAGGATGGCTCCTCCTCACCGGACCAAGTGGCTGTGGAAAGACTCATTTAGCGACAGCTATTGCGAATCAACGCCTGGACAGTGGGGCAGTCGTTTTCTACACGACCGTACCGGATTTGTTTGATGCATTGCGAGCAACTCTCATTTCATCCGAAAAGTATACGCAACTCTTTACATGGGTGCGAGAGGTCGAACTGTTAGTCCTGGATGACCTTGGTGCTCATCAGTCCTCCGCGTGGTCCAGTGAAAAGCTCTTACAACTCTTCGATTACCGTGCCGCCCTGACACTTCCCACCATCATTACCGCAATATTCAAAGAGCTGCAAGGGCTTGATGAACGGCTGCGCTCACGTTTGGCCGATTCTGAACTTGTCACGACGGTTACCTTCGAACATGCTAGAGATTATCGTCCCCGTAAACCAATCATAGAGAGGAAGCGGGGAATATGAGTAAGGCCGGGCACGATCCAGTTAACACGGAAGATCTCGAGCGCGCAGAAGCGCTTCTGCTTGGGAGTCTGTTCCTCCATCCAGAAAAAGTGACGACTGTACAAGCTATGCTGCAACCGGAGGATTTCACCCAGGAGCGTCACCGTCTAATTTACGAGACACTCTTGATCATGGTCGGCACGTCGGAACTCGACATGGTGCAGGCAATGAGCATCCTGCTTACGCAAGACGAGCTTGAACGTGTTGGCGGCATTCCCTATCTCTCCATACTCAAGCAGCAGGCTGAAAGCACGACTATGCGTATAGGCGAACAAATATATCAACTGAAGCAGGCTATACTCAACCACTTGCTCAGTCAGGTCAAGGAGACACTCCACGCCAGCACAGAGTACAATGATGGCGTCGATCTCAAGCACGTCATTGACGACCTTGATCGTGCCATCAGCATCATACGGCAACTGTCCTTGCCGAAGTACGAGCTTCCACCATCAACAACTCCCTTGCAAGCCGACCTTGATGACTATATGAGCGATCTGAACACGCGACAGAAGCAGCACATAACCCTCACTGGAATCCCAACCGGCTTTGTCGACCTGGATACGATTACTGGCGGGCTACAGCGGGCAGACCTGATCGTCGTCGCAGGTCCTCCCTCATCCGGGAAAACCGGTTTCGCCTTGAGCATCGCCCTGCATGTGCTTCTCATGGCGCGTCGTTCCGTCGGCCTTTTCAGCCTGGAGGCACCCGGAAAGCAGGTGATCGGACGCCTGCTCTCCATGCAAGCCAACCTTGATCAACGCCTGCTCCGTTCTCTAGAGATGGAAGACGACGATTGGACAGAGTTGATAGAGGCAAGCACCAAATTGAGCGAGGCCCATTTGTGGATCGACGACAGCGCTAATCTCTCCACGGGGCAGTTGCACGACGCCGCACACCTGCTAGTCGAGCGCTATGGTGTCGAACTGCTCATTATCGATAATGTCCACCTGATGCTCTCTAGTATTCAAGAGAGGCGTCCCGAAAATCGTGTCCATGAGGTTGGTGAGATCAGCCGGAGCCTCAAGACACTCGCACGGGAACTCAATATTCCCATCGTTGCCCTGGCGCAAGTGTCACGCGCCTTCGAAAGTAGACTGCCCAAGAAATTCCAACTCTCGGACCTGCGGGACGGGTCACTGGAAAACGATGCCGACCTCGTACTCTTCCTCTCAGTTGGTGAGAAGGGGCCGACAGGGACGGCAGCCTGCCGATTGGCAACAATCAACATGGCCAAACATCGTAATGGTCCACTTGCCGACCTCGATATTTGTTTTTACCCAGGCTCGACCCGGTTCCGCGATTTGCAGATACAATCGCCGCCTCCGTCTCATGAGAAGCCCTCCTTATCCGCTCAATCCTCCTCAGAACAAACACTCCGACAATTTCCGCCCCTGAAGGACATCTTAGAGCAGGGCAGGCAGACACAACCGAAACACGAGGAGCTGAAGACCGTACTGAAGCCCTCCTCACAGCGCAGAGAGCTGCCACGAGGATATGTACTCGAAGATGAGGAAGTGGAAGGTGAGAATGATCTGGATGGTTCAACGATGGCTTTCGAAGACGAACAGGAGCAAAGTCATGCCTGAACATAATAAACAAAGAGTTCAACGAACGAGGGCGTGTTCAGGCCATACAGTTGAGAGGATTAGACCATGCAAGAGAAGACCTATACTCTGAATATTCGCCAGACAGGCAATTTCCAATACGAAGTGACCATACCAGAAATTGGAGCAGCGAAAATGGCTCCAACACTTGACAGCGCACTCAACATCACCTTGCATGATATCCTCAAGCATCTCACGACTCGCTATCTCATCTTAGTATTCGCTGATCAACAGATTGATAGCGACGATCCGAGTAGCCACCCGCAAGAGTACACAAAAGCTAATCTGGAATACCAGGCTGCTTTTGAGGTGGCGAAACAGGGAATTGCCTCCCAGGTAAAGAGGAGCGAGCGCCACCTGGTGTTCGAGTTGTCAGGCCCACTCAAACGGGAACAAGCCGTCTGGCTCGATAAACACGTAGGAAAGCTCTTCGATGGGTATTACATCAAAGATGAGCTTGAAGTCGAACTTGATGCGTTGCCTATGGTAGAAGCCTATGAATGAGCCCCTACCAACCCTCCTCCTCATCTACTTATGTCCTGACCATGGCGAAGAGGCATACTACCATATTGATGAAACGCTGACCTCAGCCAGGATCGGTTACCGTCTCATTGCTCTGAGTGTAGAGCGCGTTTCCCTCGAAAATGCTACCCCGTTTGTCGTCACGCACCTCGAAAAGCGCATGGTATTCATGTTGCTTACGCCGATTGATCCAAAGACCATTGAGGATCTGGCGCAACTGGTGGCGACAGGACTTATACTCGACTTCGTCGTCAAGGGCAAGATCGTGCTGGGCGGCGAAGTTGGAGTGATCAATAATTTGGGAAGGTAGCGCTTTTAAGAACACTAGGTGCAAAGTTCTGTTCCAATAAATACTATCAACGGAAAATGCCATAATACTCATCTCTGACCTCCCTATCGCCTCCATTCGTCAGAAAGAAGCCTCGCTGTACTGGTTTCTCTATTAAGCCCATCTCGTCCATTATCGGAAACAATTCCATCAAATGTACACGGTATAATTATACCGTGTACATTTGATGGAAGCATGAAACATAGTAATAAAGTAATACTTTTCTTGAAAATTCAAAAACAAATGTTAATGTTAAATCATGTTCAGCAGAAGAGGTGTCTGGGTAGTAAGCAGCAGGAAGGATTCATATGGATAAGTGACTAAGAAGAGACGGCGATCCGACTACTGAGAAACGAAGCAAGGAGAGATAAGGACAGGGTAGAGGGGCCAGCCATAAGCCCTGGCTTTATATTCACAATGCGCCTTCCAGGCATCGAGATCGGAGAATGAACGGGAAAATATAAAGCCTTCCGCCTATTAAGCTACTTTGAACATGATTATTTTTAGAGGTGATCCATGGCCTGGAACAAAATGATACTGGACGAAACGACCATCCAGAAGCGTCTTAAAGAAGGCCGAGGGAAAGGTGAGGGCGTAGAATATAAACCCTGGCTGACAGTACGGGATGTACCATCTCATGGATGGTCCTCTCGAATTATGGGGTGGAAAACAAATCGTCTCCATCATGCGCTCAGCAGCCACGAAGCGGACTACGTTTACATCGGTGAATGGTCGAAAAAGATTGTAGATATCCGTGAACAATATCCTCTTCTTCCGCTGGAAAACACGCTGGCAATTGCTGAGTCTTGCGGAATCAAACACCCCATCCACCCTAAAACGAAAAAGCCCATTGTCCTTACGACCGACTTTTTGTTCACACTGGAGCACGAAGGGCGACGTACTGAGCAAGCGCGGACTATCAAGCCTTTTGCTCAATTATCGTCAGATTGGACGCTTGAGAAATTTGAAATCGAGCGATTGTATTGGAAAGCGCTCAATACCAACTGGGGTATCGTTACTGAACATGAGATCCCCAAGGTGCTCGCCGATAATGTCGAACGCGTACATGACCTGTACCGTCGAGAAGACCTGGGGCTCACTTTTGATGATATTTGCGACATAGCCGTCATCCTTACCGATCTGGTCAAGAAAGGGTCTCTTGCCCTAAGACATGCCACGCAGGCGTGCGACCGCCGCCTTGGTCACGAGCCGGGGGTGAGCCTTGCTGTGGCCTACCATCTCATCGCGCGCCGTTATTGGACCATCGATATGTACACTCGGATTAATACAGGGGAACTGCTCATTCTCAAGGGAGAAAATCTGCAGGAACTCTACCGGGAAGGGAAGTGAGATGCAAGGCATCTACGTCAATAGTGTTATCGAATGGGTCGGAACCCCACGTCCCCGCTTCGATCGCATCCTACGGATCGACTCTGCAATCGCAACAGCGATTGTTATCGATGTGACCGACACTGCTGGCGACGACTCTGTCAACCCGGTATTTCTGCCCCATGATGCGCTTGAGGAGGCCTTAAGCACCTTTAAAGCGCGCATCGTGGACAATGACCCCTATACCAGGAAACTCCGTCCGAAGGTCGAGTTAACTGAACAGGAAAAGACAGAGGCAGAGAAGATCTGGAAGGTCATCGAACCCATCGTCACTCACAGCGATGTTTTTGATCCACGTGTTCGCGGCAGGCTCATAAGCGATGCCGCTACGAAGAGCAAGCTCAACCCTAAGCTTATTCGCCGATATGTACGACGATACTGGAGAGGGGGACAAGTCCAGGTAGTGCTACTCCCGCGCTATTATCGCTGCGGCACCGCCAGGCAGAGAGACCATCTAAAGGATTACAAGAAACTGGGCAGGAAGAGGACCGAGGAAACAGCTCTGGGTTCTCCTGTCGGCGTCAATATGGATTCTGTCGCAGAGGGACACTGCCTCACCTGTATCAAGCTATTCTTCGAAAACGAAAAAGGGAGATCGCTCCGGTACGCCTACCAAAAGATGCTCGAGATCTTTTACCACCGGGGGAAGTATGAAAAGCATGGCGTCAAAAATATCCCTCTGCTGCCCGATCAAGACGAAGTGCCTTCTTACGACCAGTTCCGCTATTGTTACAAGAAGCACCAGGATATCGTTGACGCTACCCGCGCCCGCGAAGGTCAGCACGCTTTTGATCTCAAGCACCGAGCTATTCCCGGCAATTCAACGCTCGACGCAGAGGGACCCGGCCATATCGTACAGCTTGACCCTACCCTGGGAGACATTTACCTGGTCAGCGAGTTTGACCGCACCAGAATTATTGGGCGTCCGGTGATCTATATCATTGTTGACGTTTTCTCACACCTCATCATCGGGATAGCCATTTGCCTTGACGCCCCCAGCTGGCGCGCGGTCATGCAGGCGCTCGAAAACATGGTGCGCAACAAGGTCGAGTTCTGCCGCGAGTACGGCTTTACGATTACCGAAGCAGATTGGCCGAGCCACCAGCTCCCTAAATCCATCATCGCCGATCGAGGGGAGTTGCTGTCGAAGAACTCCGATGCGCTGGGGGAGAAGCTCGGGATCAAAGTCATAAATACTGCTCCCTACCGCCCTGACTGGAAGGCGATCGTTGAGCGCTATTTCCGCCTGATCAACGACGACGTCATCGATTGGGCACCGGGGGCCATCCGAGAATATCTCCCAAGAAGCGGTAACGACTACCGGCTCGATGCCCGCCTGACGCTGTATGAGCTGCGTCAGTTGCTGATTGGCTGTATTCTCGAACACAATATGGCGCACAAGATGGAAGACTATCCCCGGGACAAAGATATGTACGCCGATGGGGTACAACCTTATCCCGCACGCTTATGGGAGTGGGGCATTGCAAATCGCTCTGGTTACCTCAAGGAACAGCCACCAGCGGCCGTTCGTATGCAATTGCTGCCTGGGGATAAAGCTTGGGTTACACCCGAGGGGATTCACTTCAAGGGACTCTCTTATGAATGTGAGCGCGCCTGGAACGAGAAATGGTTTGAGAAGGCAAGGATAGCTGGAAGCTGGCCCGTAGCGATGGCCTATGATTACCGTACATTATCGAGGATCTACCTGCGTCTTGACGAAGGAAGGCAGATCGAGGAATGCACGCTTATGCCCAAGGATCAAATGTGGGCCGCCTTCGATTGGCAGGATATTAAGGACCGGCGGGCATGGGATAAGGTTCTTGCGAAGGAGCCGGAGCAGCAGGCTCGACAGGCAAAAGTCGAAATTCAGGCGAAGCAGAAGCAGATTATTCGCGAAGCCAAGAAGAAGACCTTGGCGGCTCGGAAAGGGCTCAGCAATGCTGAGCTGCTCAGCGGCATCGACGAGAATCGCGCAGACGAGCGGAAGCGCGAAGATCAGAAAGCTCTCCAAGTAGCTGGCGTAACGCCTTTACCACCCAGCTCGGCTTCCCCCTCCCTCACCCAGGAAGAAGCGGAGGAAGACGCTTTTATGGCAGAAAAAGCTCAATGGCTGCGCAAAATGCGCGATGGAGGATCAAATAATGCACAACAATGAAGCCTATCACATCTATCCGATCAATTTTGAACTGGAGCAACGCTACTCGAAATTGCTTCGGGCAGCATACGTTGGCCACGATTCTCTTGGTGTCGGGTTCTGGGCCAAAGCCAGACGCATGCTCCGTATTATCAGGCAAAATTCGGTATTTCGTTCAAAATCGTTTGTCCCATCCCGGGGATATACCGTCATGGGCATGAGCGGTATCGGGAAATCGAGGGTTCTATAATGCTCAACAGCCAACTACCTTTTATTTACCAGACTCGCTTCTGGAAAGCGGAATATCATGATCCGCCTTTGCTCACCTATCGTGGAAATCCACTGATTGAGGCGCTCCCTCTCATTTATGAGCCAGAGCAAGTGTACAAGCTCCTCCAGCATCATCCCCGTTACGACGAGAGCTATCGCCAGTGGCCTACCCATTTGCGTCTGCACTTGTTTCTGGAGGCTGCGCGCTTCTTTCAACCATTAAATATTCATATTGAACTAGAGCAGCGCCTCTCAAGAATGATTCGAGCAGGATATGTCGGACGAAATCCGCTCGATCTGGGATTCTGGGCCGAAACGGAGCGGAGGCTCCATCTTGTAGAAGAAAACATGGTCTTTCGTTCCACCCAGCGCGTACCGACGCAGGGATTCACGCTCATGGGCATCAGTGGTACTGGGAAATCCAGAGCTATTGAGAGTATCTTGCCTCTCTACCCCCAAGTCATCCAGCATAATGAATACCACGGGAGGCGCTTTACCTGGACTCAAGTAGTCTACCTCAAACTGGACTGCCCTCACGATGGATCGATCTCCGGTCTCTGCCATGACTACTTCCATCAGATGGACCTGCTCCTGGGCACGAATTACTACGAGAACCATGGGTTACGTGGAAGGCCCTCCATCGAGAAAATGCGCGTAGCAATGGCGAGAGTCGCCGCAGATCATAGCCTCGGCGTGCTGATCATTGATGAGATTCAAGATTTGCGGCTTGCGAGATCCGACGGCGCACACAAGATGCTCAGTTTCCTTGTTAAGCTTGACAACACCATTGGTGTCCCGATCGTATTCGTAGGAACTCCCAACGCGCGAAGTGTATTAGCAGGAGAGTTCCGGCGTGCGCGGCGCGCAGCAGGCCAGGGCGATTTGCCCTGGGAAAGGATGCGGAAAGAGAACGACCCAGAAAAAGAAAAGGATAGCGAATGGCGGGTGTTTCTGGAAACCCTCTGGAAGTATCAGTATGTCCGTGAAAAGAGCGACCTCACCGATGAACTCAGCGAAGTGATGTATGATGAGTCGCAAGGCATTGCTGATATCGCCATCAAGCTCTACTTTCTCGCTCAGATTCGGGCCATCGACCGAAAAAAAGAGCGCGTGACGGCGGACATGATCAGAAAAGCTGCCAGGGAGAGACTCCAGTCGGTACAGGAGCCTCTGCACGCCTTGCGCACGAACAATAAAACGTTATTACGCAAATACGAGGACATTCAGCCGATAGACCTGGAAGGAGCAGTGTGGGAAGCGTTGAGGAATCTCGGTACTTCGTCTTCGCCAGGAGCTGCGCAAGGTTCTTCACCCGGTTCAGCACCTACAACAGATGAGGAGAAGGGTACAGAGCAGAAGAAGGATGAAACTGGAGGGGAGCAAGAAAGCCAGGGCGCTCAACAGTCTTCTGAAGGAAGTGGTGAACAACAAAGCGGAGGTCAGGCTGCGAAGGTGGAGGGCGGGCTATTAGAGATAGCCGCTAAAGGACGAGAACAGGGCATGACTGCCTACGAGGCGTTGAAAAAGGCCGGGGTTATTCGCGACGCCAGTGAGTACCTCATAGAGAGCGCATAGCCATGATCGGAGTATTTCAGGATCCCCATCCAGACGAGATCTTTTATAGCATCTGTGCGCGACTCTGCGAACGAGCCGGATATTCGAAGCATTGTATTGCCATGCGGGATCTCTTCGGATGCGAAGCAGTCGTAGCTTCTGTTACGCTGCCAAGCCACCTCGACGACCTCGTCGCTCGTCTTCCACCAGAAAGTGTATACACATCCGACTATCTCCTGGTAGAGCACACCCTACTTCCATTTTACAGTCCATTTCTTCCGCCAGAACGAGTAAGTCGGCTTCGACAGGATATGTGTGGGCGGAAAGGACCGGCCATTCACATGCGCAGCGGGGTGATGGCCAGCCGAGTTCCATTGCCAGGATGGTTACGTTTTTGCCCGCAGTGTGTAGCAGAGGATAGGAATCGCTTTGGTGAGTGTTACTGGCATCGAGTGCATCAGATTTCGGGCGTCGAACTCTGCCCTTTCCATGAAGTGTACCTGCAAGATAGCCATGTTCAGGCCAGCAACAAAAGAACGAGGCATGAGTATGTTGCTGCTGAGCGTTCCATCCGAGGAACGATACAGCATCAGCCAGATATGCAAAGTCCCTATCACCAGGTCCTTCTGGAGATCGCTCGTGATGTATATTGGCTCCTATGCCAGCACCGTTTATTGCAAGATCTGAATCTCCTCCATCAGCGCTATCGCCAGTTGCTCGCTGAAATCAATCTTGCTACCTATCGAGGCCGGGTTGATGTGCACATGTTCATGCAGATGTTCAAGAAGTATTATCCTGCTCGACTGCTACGACTGCTTCACTGTGAGCTTGAAGAGGATGTCCAGGAAAACTGGCTTTTACGCCTGGTGCGTACACCGCATGGCGCTCAACATCCGATCCACCATCTCCTGCTCATGCATTTTCTCGGGCAGACCGCCGAAAGTTTCTTTGGCTCTCTAGGTGAGGATAGGCCATTTGGAGCCGGGCCTTGGCCATGCCTTAATCCTGTTTGTCGGCGTTATCATCTCCCCTCTGTTGAAGAATGTCAGGTAGTATATAGCCCGCATGTACGCGGAAAGCCCATAGGTACTTTTAGATGTGCATGTGGCTTTGTCTATTCACGGACCGGCCCAGACGCCAAGCCAGACGATCAGTATAAACGGAGCAAGATAAAGTCGTTCGGCACCTTATGGGAAACGAGATTGCAGACACTGTGGCAAGACGAAACAGCCAGCCTGAGAGCAATGGCGCGCCAGTTGGGAGTTGATCCGCTGACAGTAAAACATCAAGCGCTCCGTATGGGGCTGCCGTTTCCCCGCCCGGTCAATATCTGTTCGCGGCCAAGAGTACGCCAAAAGACCACAGCACCTTCACTTCAGAATTCGGAAAGAGCTTCGTTAAAGGCATACCGGACAACATGGCTAACTATGATGCAAGCCAACCTTGGAGAAGGGATAACGATACTGCGAAGCAAAGCGCCAGGCGTGTATACCTGGCTCTATAGAAACGACAAGGCCTGGCTCCAAGCCCATAGACCTCCGAGCAAGAAGCCGAAGCTGCGGCCAAGCCGCGTAGACTGGGAGAAACGCGATCTTCAACTTGTCGAGGAGGTCAAAGCTGCGGCACTTCGCCTCAGGAGTCTATCAGGGCGTCCCGTAGCTTTAACAACTTCTGCTATAGGGAGGGAGATTGGTCAACTGGCGCTCCTTCAGCAACATCTTGATAAGCTTCCAAGAACTGCTGAAGCTTTAGAAGAGTACATTGAATCTCAGGAGGCGTATGCAGTACGACGAGTATGGTGGGCTGTGGAGGATTATATTCAAAAAAATATATTTCCAGATCGATGGCAACTCATCAGGAAGGCAGGAGTGGTACGCTTGATAAAGTCCTCCCAAGTAAAAGACGCAATTAATGGCGCCCTACAAGCATTAGAGCGGAGGGTAAAGCCTGCTGATCTGCCCTTCAATATTATTTTTAGGAGCTACTGAATGATTCGCTGTTTCCCCGATCCGCATCCTGATGAACTCCTTTATAGTTTATGGGCGCGCTTTAGTGACCATGTTGGCTACTTCAGTGAAAAGTACATTCTTAGAGAACTTTTTGGAAGTGATAGAATTACCCCTATTATAGATCTACCCTGTCATCTCGGTCTTTTTACCGAGAAATTATCGGCTGATTGTGAATACACTGTAGACAATTTTATTGACCAGCATACATTATTCCCGTTTTATAGCCCATTTATGTCTCAAGAAAGAGCCTCTACCCTCCGAGAACTGATGATTGCGAACGAATCACGGGGACTCCCACAAGGGTTTTATAGAAGATTTGGTATTGCGAACAGTCTTGTGCCTCGCATGTCATGGCTTCGCTACTGCCCGATCTGTTGGCAAGAAGATAGGACAAACTTCGGAGAAGCGTATTGGCATCGCTCACACCAAGTGCCGGGCTTTGAGATTTGTCCGCTTCATGGAACATTTATCGAAAATAGCTCCTTTCGGATACGACATAGGAATCCCTCCGGAAAAACGCTCTTTTCTGCTGAATCTATTCTGCCTATCGCTTCACCACGCTTTGCAGATTCATCTCCCCTCTGTAAAGGGCTAATATGTATCGCAGAGGATATTGATTACTTGTTACAACATCCGGGAATTTCTCTATCCCCTCATCTTTTTCGCGATCAGTACCGTACTTTATTGGCAACGCGAGGCTTCCTCAAGCGAGGGATTGTTAATCACATAGATCTTTTGAATGCCTTTATAAATTACTATACATCATCTTTATTATGTCAATTTAATTGTGAAATGAATAATAGCTGTATATACAGCTATTGGTTAGTTAGATTAGTAACTGAAGCTAGATATCAGCATCCGCTTCATCATCTATTAGCTATGCATTTCCTTGAAACTACGGCAAAGGATTTTTTTAATCAGGAGATCAAATGTCCTTCTCCTTTCAGTAAAGGGCCTTGGCCTTGTCTTAATCCTACTTGTGTGCACTATCATCAAAAATGTGTAAACACCTATCAATTAAAAGAGGCACAAACAAAGGAGAATAGACCCATCGGAATATTCGCCTGCACATGTGGTTTCATATATAGCCGCAAAGGACCGGATACTCTGCCAGAAGATGCATTCCAAAAAGATAGTGTTCTCTCTTACGGAGCAGCATGGGAAGCAAAGCTCAAAGAGTTATGGGCGGATCCTACCCTAACGCGTCGGGAAATCGCCGACTTTCTTGGAATGTCAGAAGAAAATGTAACGAATCGAGCCATTAAACTGCATCTTACTAATCCTAGAGTATCGCCTCGTAACAAAAAAGGAAAATCACTGCGGCTTATTCGTGATACTCAATGGTGCCGCGCTAAATGGTTAGCTGTTGTAGAATCTTCACCAGAAAAAGGGCGAACTTTTTTACGCAAGATAGAGCCAAGCCTTTATAAATGGCTTAATAATAATGATCAGGAATGGTTTATTACTCATTTACCACCGAGGAAAACATCGAGAAAATGAGAAAGTCAAAAAAAGATTTGAAAGCGAAATTACAGTTATTTAGATCTTGATGTACTCTCCTCCAAAAACAGGCGAAAATACCTATTTTCGCCTGTTTTTTCGTTGAGTAGCTCATTGTTCACGCTCAACATCATCTGTATGGTATACTGCTAACAGCACAAAAAAACAGATGAAAAAACAGAAACAGGCGAAAAAACGCGAGGAGGACACGTATGGCATCCTTGACAATAGATGCCTTACTGGAATTGTGGTTGGCTGATTTACGAGCCAACGACCTTGCACCTGGAACGGTGCGACGGTATAAGAGCGCCATCGAGAGTTTTCTCGCCTGGTACGATAAAGAAGAACATCGGTGCCTCACCCTGGAACAGCTTTCGCCAATTACTCTAATTGGGTACCGCAATTTTCTGCAGCGCACTCAGCAGCGGGCCACGAGTACCGTGAACGGACATATCAGTGCATTGAGGACCTGGTGCGCCTGGCTGACCGTAGAGCGCTATCTCGAGACGAATCCAGCCAAACGCATCAAGCTGGTCGGGCGTCAAGAGGCGTCGTCGCGGGAGGGGCTGTCTCCCACCCAGGTCAACGCCCTACTGCGCCAGGTGCAGTCTTCTCGCGATGCCGTGCGGAACTATGCCGTCGTGCAGATCCTCCTGCAAACCGGAATGCGGCTGGATGAGTGTAGTCAACTCACACTGGCAGACATTGAGTTTGGTGAGCGCAGCGGACGGGTCACCATCCGATCCGGTAAGGGCAATAAGGCTCGCACGGTCCCGCTTAATGCCTCTGCCAGGACGGCGCTTGCCGAATACCTCGCGCCTCGTTTTGGCAGCGAGCCGACAGTCAAAGCCGTTGCCGCAGCTTGGCCGCGATTGCCATCGCAGGCGCGATCAACTCCTCTCTGGCGCAGCCAGAAGGGTGGAACCCTCACCACTTCAGCCATGCGTCAAATGCTGGATATCGTGGTGCGTCATGCAGCGGCTCGTGGGTTAGTGCCAGCCAGCACCAGCGCGCATACTCTGCGACATACCTTCGCGCGCAATTACCTAGCAGAGAATCCTGGAGACGTAGTTGGGCTCGCATCCCTCCTAGGACATACCTCTCTTGATACCACCAGGCTTTATAGCCAACCAACTCTTGAGCATCTCGCAATGCGGGTGGAGCAACTCAGTCAAAATGCCTATACGGGTGAGCCATCTTAACCTCAAAGCGGTATTTAAGTCCTAGCTTGTACGATTCTAGACCTAGTACTGCTTTGTTAGTTTCGATTCGGTCGGCTCTACAAAGCAGTCGGCAGAAACCGCTCTTTAGCGGTCAAGGCAAGAGCAATGAGCTTGCCATCAGGCTGGAGTGGAATCTGCTTCAGAGAACTAACAAAGCAGTACTAGTGGTGTTCAGCGATAATGATTGCTACCAGTGCTGCACTTGAGACTTGCCGATGATTGCACATAAGTCATCTCATTAATATTTACGAAAATATTTTGCCGCGGTGTCCATTTATCCACAACTTATCCATACTACTCATTTCAGACATACCCCTTCCTTAGTCCTTGGAACGAACTTTATCTATTACTGAACGGAGATGTGAGCGATTGGCACCTCGATATGTTAATTGAACTGCAATCCGGAAGGCTACGAGCATAAGGATAGATCTGGTCCCAGTGCTGGGGTCTGATTTTCAAGGAGGTCAGAGCAATTGACTTGCTCTTTATATGCCAGAAGTCCTACAAGCTTGCAACTATGATAGTGCAGGCGCATAATCACAGGTATCCTCTTGAGAGAAGAGCTATCACATAGCAACTACCAACAGCTTAAGGCGATGTAAGCAGGCTCAATGAGCATACCAGTATTGACTACCGAGATGACCATACTGACTACGAAGGAATGAGGGAGGAAACTCGGGCGGATGGCAAGTGCGAAAAGGGACGATGTCGAAGATGCGCTTGTGGGGCTCTCTGATACGGAATCTGGGCTGCCCACTCTTTCCCTGGCAACTAGTGCGCATCACGAGGAACTGAAGAAGCTCGCCTCTACCCGCGACATACTCCTATGCAAGCTAGGAGAGGCATTGCCTGATCCACTGCATCGTCGGCTTCTCAATGCGTATACCAGTACACACTCAACTTCTGCGAAAGAGTCGATAGAGCATGAGCTTGCATGTATCCTATTGGAGGTGCTTGACCGTGCGGATTGATCAGCTCAGTGTACAAGGCTTTCGTGGCTTCAATGATCGGCGAACGCTCACTTTTCATCTCCGACTCACGGTGATTTATGCCCCCAACAGCTACGGGAAAACGAGCATTTCTGAAGCGCTCGAATGGCTGCTCTATGGGACGACTTCGAAGCTGGACCATGCCGACTCAAAGGAGGAATATCGAGGCTCGTTGCGCAATCTGCATCTGCCCAATGAGCAGGTACCAGAGGTCGAAGCGGTCTTCCGCGAGGGAGAAGCGGCGGTTGTATACCATAGCGAACTAGCCCATGACGAGTCTTTTCGACGTATGGTCGATGGTAGGCCGATTGAATCCTGGCCAATACAAGACGAGATGGAAATCGCCGCTCGGCCTTTCATTCTGCAACACACGCTGAAGGAACTCCTGCTTGCGAAACCACATGAGCGCTTCGAGGGAATCGCCCGCCTCCTCGGGTTCACTCTCCTCGACCAGATTCACCGCGATCTTGTATCTTTTTGCACGAAGCCGGAAGTTCATCTCCCACCACGCGCTCAGGAATTACGCCGCTCAGTTTTCGAAATCGAGTCGCGACTTCAATCACGAGCCACTCTCGCTCGCATTACTAAGGCGTACCGGAAGGGATCTGCTGGCTGGACGACAACACTCAGCCTCATCTACCAGGAGGCACACAAACACGTTCCTCCAGGCACTACGGATGAGGAACTTTTAGCGCAGCTCCAGAAGCAACGTGAGGAAGCCGTCGGACGCATTGTCTCAGGGCGCCTCTTCCTCCGCGCTTACTCAGAGTCCGAACGCTTGCAACTGCTGGCTGAGAGCCACTACTTCTTAGGATGCCTCACCAGCGAATTTGTGACCTCCTATGCCCAGCTTATTGGCCTTGAGACGAACAAAGCGCTCAGTGAGCGCATGCAGTTCCTCGGCTTTGGTATTCAATTCCTAAGCATGACGCCGGAAACCTGCCCTCTTTGTGGACAGCCGGTTGCTGCTGAGCATCATCGGTCGCTACACGCCGCTCATGAGCAATTGCAGTCACAACAAATGGCCAACCAGGCGCTTCTGGCACAACGTGCGGAGGTTGCTCGCGAAGTGAAGGCTTTACGGGCGCGCCTTGAGCATGACCAGAGTAAACATATCGAACGCTTAGCCCCGCTGGCAGCGCTTACAGCAGGCGGGGATAGCCTGCGCGATCTGGCAAGGGTACTGGGTGATACCCGAGTATCAGATGTAGCCGCAGTCAGACAGGCTACTATAGATGTAGCAGAGGCTCGCGATCGTCTGTTGGCGGCATTCCTAAACGCGACAGCTGCATTGGATGCAGTTGAGACTTCTCTCAACGGGGAGCGGCGCGTCGAGGATATACTCATGACCGCATTGGGAGAGGCACTCGTTACATATGTTGCAACGGTTGAGAGCGTTATCCAGGTGGTGAACACACACGCAGCGCCAGTCAACCTGGCCGATCAGGTGCTCCAACATGTTCTCGACCAGCGCGCGGGTACCGCAGATGTGAGCGTCCTCATCGATCTGCTGACCCATCGTTCGACCATTGCGAAAAAGCTAGAGATTGACGCCGTGCTTGAGGGGCTCAAGGATTTTCGCAAAAGCGTTGACCAGTTTGTGAGCGCCGAGATGGAGAATGCAGTCGCACGAGCCTTGACTGCAGATGTATCAATTTGGTATGACAAGATCCGCACCAAAACGGATCCTGATGTACACTTTGGTGGTTTTGATCTTGAGCGCACCGCAAAAGGAGAGGCAAAAGCGCGACGAGTACGCATCAATGCCACCTCATACGGCAAGAATCTCGCAAGCGCAGTATCGTCACTCAGTGAATCGAAGCTCAATGCCCTCGGCATCTGCATTAGCATCGCGACGTACATGCGCCATCCGCAGCCGTTCGAGTTCCTCGTTATTGATGACCCGATCCAATCTCTGGATGCAGAGCATGAGGCACAATTCGTCGAGGTGATCCGCGAACTGGTGGAACAGGGGAAGCAGGTGATCCTCCTCTCACACAACAAACGCTGGGTGGATGCGGTACGTAACGGCTGTCGATCAATCAACGGCTGGATGTACGAAATTACTGGCTACGACCTCTCGGGACCCCATATTTCCGAAAAGGCCTGGGTGCCCCAGCAAGAACGATTTCAGGAAATCGACGCCATTCTCAACGACCAGATGGCAGATAGTGTTCGACTTCAGCATGCTGAGGAGGAGGTACGCATCCTGGTTTGCGAACTTACAGCGCAGATTGCGAAACGGGTGCTTGGAAAAACTATGAGTCCCCATGATCTCAATGCAAGTAAGGTACGTGCGCTGCTGATGACGTGTAATGTTGATCAGAAGCTAATCGATCGCATCGGGCAAACCTTCAGTACGACGGATTCAGCGCATCATGCTCCGATAGATTATGCTCCTCATCGGCATAGAATTCAGCAATACCGGGGATATCTCAATGAGTTAACCCAGGTACTCAAAAATGCCAAACCAGCGGTAGCTCTGGCTTCCCCCGCAACCAAGACACGCTCCATGCCACCAATGTATCCTGCGCAAGCAGACGTTCAAGATGATGCTTTAAACACGATGGCAGCACATACTATGAGCCCTCCCCCTCGCCATTAACTGAAGGAGGTTAGTTCAGAGGTAAGGTATACTATTGTTATCGGTGTAACATTTTCGGGATTCCGATCAGGAGGTAGATACGGTAGACATTCTGGAACGCAAGAAGACGCATTTCGTGTTGTGGCGGCCTAAGCCCGCCGCGGCACCGCCGGTTCTCGTCATTGGACAATTCCAATTCGGAAACCCACCATCAATGTTGGGACTACAGCGCTTTCCCTTGGCTCTAGCGAACGGCTTCGATGACCTGTTCGCACTCGAGGCAGCCACATGCAACCTGACTGAGGGCCAGGTGTATCATTATTGGTTCGAGGTTGAGGATACTTCGCCTTTTGGCAAGCCAGGAACACGTGTGCTGACTACCGACCCATTCGCGTGGACGGTGGATTGGCGGCTGCGGACCCCAATGTTATCGAGCCCTTATAGCGCAGACGATCGGCAGCCAGCGGCCGTGGTGAAGTGGAGCAGGAACCAACTGGTAGCCAGTGATCCTGGCGGCGAGGCGATTGATCTCACCGACGATCCAAGTCCTTCAACTCTCCCCGCCAATAACCACCTGGTGATCTACGAATTGCCCACTGCATGGTCGCGGCCAGCCGCACCGGGCGATCTGGGTATTGGTGTGGGAACATTTCGTGATGTGCTGGCGCTGGTAGACACAAAGGTCGGCGGAGCGAATTTCGATGATATCGCTCTCACGCAACTAGGCCGCTCGTATCTGACGGAATTGGGCATCAACGCGCTGGAGCTTCTGCCTCCGGCTGATAGCTTCTACAAGCGCGATTGGGGGTACGACACTTCGCACTATTTGGCACCGGACGCAGAGCTTGGGTTTCCCGAAGAATTCTCCTCGTCGACAGCAAACTACGATCTGGCCGTGCTGATAAAAGCATGTCACGCCAATGGGATTCGTTTTTTCGTCGATGCGGTGATGGCATTCGCGACATACGAGCCATATCAGACTATTAACTTCGATGATTTTTACATTGCCGATCCCAAGGCCACCCCTGACGATCCGGATGCGCGCAATTCCCGTCCGGATCATGGCTTCCGCGATGGCTTCGGAAGCATCTTGTGGCGCTACGCGAAACCGGTCCATGCGTACGACCCGATTTCGGGTGCGACGCGTGATGGTGTCTATCCGGCTAGGCAGTTCATGCTGACCTACATCACACGCTGGATGAAGGATTTCCACGTAGATGGGGTCCGCATGGACAGCCTGGAGAACGTGGCCAACTGGGACTTCATCCAGGCATTCAAGGACTGCGCACGGCAGTTGTTTGCCGCCCGTTGGGCAGAGGCCGGTTTAGGCACCAGCGCAGATGCGCAGATGCTCGTTGTTGGCGAGGAATTGTCAGACCCGCTGGAACTGATTACCGAGAGCCGTGTGGATGGGTTGTGGAACTACCACTTCAGTGGGCTGGTGCGATCGGCAGTTTTGGGTAGAGGCGATAGTTTCGAAAGTGCCGTACGCCAGATGATCGATTGCCGCAATCTTCGCTTCACCGATGGAACACAAGCGGTCAACTACATCACAAGCCACGATGTAGAGGGGGACTGGAACATCCGGCTGTACAACTTCTTACTGAAGCAAGGAGTCGCGGTGGAAGATCTGGAGAAGCGGATCAAGCTGGCGTTTGTCTGCCTGTTAACGGCAGTTGGGATTCCGATGATTCTCGCTGGGGAAGAATTTGCTGATGAGCACTACCGATTCGACAAAAACGGCATGGTGGACCAGAATGGCGGCAAACAGGTGGATCCGGTCAATTTTACCCGTGCGACTGAGCCGATGCGGGCGAGGATACTGGCCTACGTCAGCCAGTTAGTGAAGCTGCGCACCTCGCATCCTGCGTTGGGAATGAACGACACGGAGTTCCTGCAAGTCGATCTCAATGAAGGCAAACGAGTGTTTGCATGGCAACGAGGCAATGTTGAGAATCCAGTGATTGTGGTTGCGAACTTTTCGGCGTGGGGAACGGCCAATCCCCTTGAACCGGGAGCGGAGTATATCGTTCCAAACTGGCCTCCAACACCAACGGGGCGTCAGTGGCGCGAGGTAACACAGGGTAGGGCAGCGCCGGATGCCGGGCGCGAACCACTCTTCCCTTGGGAAGCAAAGGTCTACCAGTTAACTTAAGCGTCGAGATGGAGCAGTGTTGCTCCTGCGCGCAGTCTGCGACTGGTCAGCGACAATAATTCCTACTGATCCTGTTGAGGGTTGTAGACACATGTAACATGTCGCCTGGGTGAGAATGATTTTGCTGAACTTCCTCGTCACCTCAGTGCTGATATCTCCCCTTATCGGCACCGCAGTAGATTTCCTGGAAAACGCTGCCGATAAGACGTTAGCGATTAAGCATTTCTCTGCCATTTGGCAATGCCGATAACCTCTACGCCAGCAGTCTCTTTTCGTCGGTATTGACAGTGAGAAGCATAACGGGAATGGCGTTGTGAATATCTTACAGCCGCCGCAAAAAGGCAATACACATCCCGTATGGCTTATCGCCGGAAAGTTCTATTCGCATGGATAGATTGTTCTGATTGGCGTTAGACACTGCCGACTGCGCAACCTCAACACGCACCCGCGCATGCGACACTCCATTTCTCTCTTGAGCACGAAACCCCAGATGAACACTCACAAGAGGAGTGGGCGGTGGTCAAGCCGCTCCCGTTACCCAAACGACGACACAAGAAGTATGAAAAGAGTCGGCCACGAAAAGAAAAGTCGCTCCGCGTGAGCTGCTCTTGCAAAGACGAGAAGAGTACGAAGCCTTGCACACAGTCAAACGGCGACAAACCACTGAGGCTTTTCGAGAGGAGTATGCGCTGCGCACAGGGATTGAGTCCACTCACGCACAAGGGGTACGCCGCAGGTCCCTGCGGCGAACACGCTACATCGGACTGGCGAGAACGCGCTTGCAGCATATTTTCACGGCCATTGCTCTCGACCTGGTACGAACAGTGGAGTGGCTCACGGAACCTTCACCCGACGAAACGTCATCGATCAAGACTCGTCAATCTCACTTCGCCGCTTTGGAGAAAGCTATTGCATGAGGTTGACTGTCTCCAACGAATTCGGCAACAGAGTCAATGTATGGATTCGGCCTTGTACCTTTGTCGGATTTTACCCAATGTTCCGCAGCTTCTTCGTGTAATTGGATAGCACAGCGGAAATTGAGAGGTTGTGGACATCAACGAGTTCCTGGATATGTACAGATGAAAGATCGTGAAAATTCTGTGTCTCAAATGATTTATAGAACATCCGAACCACCTGCACAAGGCGCTTCAGTTCTCTCTCTCTCATGACTTCAACATCGTGAGTAAACGCTGTGGCACTTGGAACATAGTTAGATGGATGCACAAGAATATTTTTCACCGAACTACCTGTGTAATATTTCCCAAACCAAGCGCATGAGCTGTTCATCTGTGCAGCCTCATTTTTGTTAATCTCTGCGCGGGCCAGATCAACTTCACTTTTGCACTCCCAGAGAATATACTGTGTATCGTCCACTGCCCAAAGGTTATCTGGCCCTTCCTTCCATACCTTATCAGGTCGCTCGCCGACGAATCCTAAAGCACGACTCAATTCGTCGAGTGCTTGCTCAAATTTATCAGCTTTAGTTCCAAACACAAGCCGTCCAAGAATGTCGGACAACGCAATGTCGAGATCTTGATAACTGGCATATTGACCTATCCACTCGATGATGCGTTCCATCCGACCCTGGCTTACCGTTGTGATTTTGGCTACCGTCACTCCTAAAGGAGGACGAAGAAGCAGATGATTGCTGTTATATGCGGAAATCTGTAGTTTTTGAGATTCTGGGCGACGAAATCGATAATTGTATCGGGCCATCTCCTGTAGATACCAGCCTCGATCAGCAGGGTTAGCCAGTCCCTCATCCAAGAGCGATTGCAACTTTGATACTGCATCTGAATAATCGCCGAGAAGATATTTCTGTTCGGCAGCAAGTTCTGCTGCATATAGTTGAAGTACACGCTCATTCGCGCCTGAAGGTTTTACTGTTTCCATTTGTTGTGCATAGAAAGCTTTCCAATCGGGATCACGGTTCAGGCACTGATTAATAAGACCATTGAACACTTCCTCTGGTGTTTCCTCAGCTTTGATATCCTGACAAGCCATCTCTGCGATCTCGATCCCAATTTCGATTTGCGTTGACATCTGGTTGGAAAGATACTTTCTTGAACTTCTAGTGTAGATCAAGCGAGTTAGGTCGGTTCCAGTGATTACTATGACGGAATAATCCTTCTCACCACGAACACTTCGCCCTAAGCCTTGCTCGATAGTACGGACTATGCGCATGAAGGTTGCTTCGCTGTCTGGTCGGCACGCCTCTTGGTACAAATCGATCAGACTTTCTGAGTAGGGCTTCGTATCGAGAATCAGAATTCGGCAAGTGTCGTCTGGAAGGTCGATACCATCATATCGGTTTACCAAAACTACAGTCTGCGCAAAAATTCCCTCCTGGAGTTTTTCCAGCACTTTTCCCACAGTATCTTTTTTAGCAATGATCGCACCATGCGCTTCCCAATCCTTAGTACCATTGAAACTGGGTACCAACGCTACGACACCATACTTTCGCTCAAGGTCCGGTCTCCCGAACAGAGAAACAACCTTAGTCCTATCTAGTTCCTCACGAATGAGTGAAGGAATGAGAATCATCTTCTCGCCAGACCAACTCTCCTTCTCATAGGTTAGTGGATTCTTAATAGTCTCTGGTGAAAGCTGCATTCCTTTCACCAAGAAAGCGTCGTCGGTGACCGTTGCAGACATGAAGATTCGATGTTGCGCATCCCAGTAGGTACCGAACGCATTCAATGGCGGAATATAAGGTTCAATTTCAACTACTTCACCTGACAGTATGCACTGACAGTGCCCAAGTATGTCCTTCAGGATGGGCCATGCGAATTTGATGGCAGTTCTAGCACTTCCATCTGACAGTATCTGGGCAACTTCAGACTCACGCTCCATCCATGCCCAGTAGGGGGCAGGCAGGAAAGCATCATACTTGTTGTTGACAATGTCGGCATAGGTTCCCACACCTTGCTGCTCTACATCTGCCGCAAAAAGCGTCTTCAACGCATTGTACGCTGGATCATCTTTTGTAATCCGGAGCCGGCAGGCTTCACGAATGATATCCGAGCAAGCGTGCGCATCGTCCATAAGAATCGTTCCGACCGGAATGGATTTTCGGTTCAATCCGAACTTTGTCAGGCCATTAAAAAGCTTCTGAATGGAGGTAACAAGAATTTTCTTGCCGTTGAGAAAATCTTCCGGTAGATCTGGCTCCGCAATACACGTGGCTATACCGAACTGCTTGGCTTGTTCACAGGTCTGCCTGATAAGGAAGTTGTTTGGACACAAGTACAGAGTAGGTCCCTGTTTCTCATTGAGACGAGATTGCAGCATCAACAACCCAATAAGCGTTTTTCCCTGACCAGTATGTAGCTTGACAATAACATCCCTCTCTTTACGGCGTGAGCTAAACCACTCATCAAGCACGGCAATTTGGGCAGGCCGTAAGGGACCTTTGTCATGTGCACGGTCAAGTGTGTCGTACAGCTTTACCGGATCAATGACCGCTTCAACCTTTTTGTTTGATAGGCGTTTCCTAAAATCGACCATTTGTCGTCCCCTTATGCAAATTTCGGAATTAAATGGCTCATCCACGCACTCTTTGATAGTGAGTAAAACCCCTTCAATTGCGAAAAACTGATTGGCTCCAGTCCCCAAGATATCTCTTCAGTTTAAACCCATCATTTCTAGAATCAGCGAGCTGGCGCATGGGCCCGCGCCAGGACTGGCACAACGGGCACCTGACGCCTGCTCTATTCCTACGGAGATGTTTTCACCGCCATATAACAGAACAGAGATCCTGTGCGAAGAAATCTGGGCTCATGAGCAAGAAAATGAGATCAGCTTGCCAGAGATGGGATTGCGCCGTTTGTTCCACATCACAGCCCGCAGTGATCTCAAGCCACTGCATGTATCCTTCCCGTTATCACAACTCAGGTGGGTTTGCAGTTCGCGGTAAAATGACTCGTCGTCTTGCGTGTATACGTACACCATCGTATTGGGTGACGGTTCGTTGCTGGTCATGCTGCTAGCGTCCCTGCTCTCGATGGCGCGCTACTGTTTGCCTCAATAACTCGATCTTTGCTCAAGTATACTGCACAATCGTTGTGAGAGCAAGCAGGAAAGACGTTGGTTAACGGAACGATTAGCCAGATACTGGTATGCTCTGCAAGAAATCACAGAGAACAGGCTACGATCCACACGTTGCATTCTTCCTCCGTAAAAGGCGGTCTGAAAAACGCGACTCCCTGATCATGCTCTTGAAGGTGTTGCTGCCAGAAGTTCAACAACTCCTGTGGGTTCCATTCCTTCCGCTCGGTTTTCAGAGGGGTGATTCGTGGCTGCATCGGTCTCTCTTACTCTCGAAAAATATTTCCTGCTGTTCTTTTTGGCACTTACGTTGGGTCATCTCGACTCTGTTTGAGCGCAGTGTCCCCATGCAATATAGCAGAGAAGAGCGGGAAAAAGGCATTTCCCGCTCTTCCTTGCTGTGAATCGAGCAATGTCAGACTCCAACACTCATTTATACATTGGATCAGTGAGCCAGACACAATGCTATCATGTAAGATATTTTTCACGATATATGGCCAGCCTGTATGTCGAATGACATAAGCACCAGCCGTGCGCGTCTCGCGCATACTGGAAAAGACCTCCCGCTGGAATGCCGAGAAGCTGGTGCTGATAGGAGTTGCTCACACAGTACGGCTGCAACTCGGGAACCGACTGTTTGATCATTTCCGCGAGCAAGAGAACTCCGGCAAATGCCGATACAAAAGCGGTCGTCACCAGTACCGAAGATGCTCCACTAACCTGTACCGGCGCCTCACTATAGGCGACACGGTTCCAGAATGATAGTAACGGTTGGCCGAGGAACGAGTCGAGCGAAGACAGGTACTCGTCAGATACGATATGGCGCGCCCTGATCGTGTCCAAATCTTGTTGCGTCATTGCCTCGTTCCGCTGAATGAGTTGATGGACACGCGCAGGTGAAAGTCCTGTCCTTGCTGCAATCGGCCCTGCATTCCATGCTTCCAGCGCGACTTGCATACTCAAGCAGGCCAGGCAAGGCCCTTGCCCGAAACCGTGGGTCGACACCTGAGCCAATGTCCCATCAATACCTGCATTGAGAATGCGCTCCGGGAGCGTATCTTGAATTTCCAATCGAGCGTCAGGCGTGTCCACTGCCGAAAGCGCGAGCGGGATGGTGTAGCCGTGAGGTAGGCTGGCAACATATGATTCCGCCGTTCCTAGAAAGGACCGCGCAGTCAATCGGTCAGGAGCATACCTTTGTATTTGCTGCTGAGTCCAAGCCGCTTTATAGGGTCCCTGTTGAGCCGTTGACCAGTCGAGTAACGCATACTTGTACGGATTCTTCGTGTCGAAGCGACCGTTATCAACGATGGTCAGCACCCCATGAAGTTGTGGCGTAAAAAGCGCTCCTAATAAAAAACCGCACCCGATCGATCCCGAACCGAATAGCGTTGCGTCTACGCCGATGCACTCGGGAATCGCCGGTTCAGATCCAGCGACCTCGCGGTAGTCCAGCAGAGACAAGGTATAGCTCGTGGCATTGACCACGCCGCGAAGCTTCCCGCCAAAGACGTACTTGAAGACTTCGCTAGCCCCAAGAGTTCCGGCCGTGAGAGCACCGATGGGATTTGTGGTATCGGATACACCCTGTGGTTCGATCTGGGAGAAGAGAGCCGCCCAGGCGGTTGCGCCGAGGAAGAGCTGCCCTTGCACTAACGCATCCCGTCCTACCACCACGTTGACTATCCTGGGACTCTCCGCCATCGGCGATAGCGGGCGCAGCTTTCCTAACAGGAGACGCAACGCCGGCAAGAAAGGCCCGGAGAGGAGCGTCATGTGCGGGTGGCACAGATCGGCTTCTTCACCGCAGATCTCAACGCGGTCGAACAGCCGTGCCGTAAGCGTCGCAAGCTGATACGTGAGGACTTGACCCGCAAAAGTCTTACCGGCATCGTTGCCCAACAGAATACGGATGGTTGTACCGCTGATCAACTCGCTCAGCGCATGCTCATCATCGGCCGTCACGCTGCGCAGAAAGTTGAAACGCGAATCGCTCATGGCACCACCTCGAAAACCTTCGCAACGTCCCCTATGTTCAGACGCAGCCACCCACGCCCGTGTTCCAGACGGTAGATGGCGCACTGCGTGAGGTCGATGGGATCGACGGCAAAGTTGGGCACGACAATAGAGAGCGCTCCCTTATGCGTGATGATCTCGTTTGCATCGTCGCGCTTCGAATGGAATGCTTCCCGTGGGTGCGAATGAATGCGCGCATAAAATCGCTCGCCCGGCTCGAGTGTATCGGTCAAAGTGTAGTGCGCTCTTTCCGTCAGATCAACGCCGATGCCGTAAGCCGTTTTGATACAGACCTGTTCGGGAATAAACAGGCGCGTCAGGAGGACTTCGCTTCCAGCAGGTCGTCCAATCCAGAGCGCAGTTCCTTCGCATCCCTCAAGGCCTCGCTGGTAGAAGAAGTCTCGGCTCTCGTCGAGAAGACGCCGGGGCACATAATGCAAAACATCTTTTACTGCCATAGTTACTCCCACTCTCCTGCAGCAAATTTCTGCTTAATAACCCCTATCAGGTCGCGGATTTTGAATTCGGATCGCCACTTCTCCCAGCGCTCACCCGTGATCTCGGGTTTGTGGCTATCATGCGTATAGTAGTCGCGGGTTCCTTGAAGGCACAGGAATGGAGCGCCATCTTGCATTCCATGCCCGGGGAAAGCCCCTCCGTTCCGCAACATCCAGGCGCCTGGGGCCAGGGATTCCCTGGTGAGAGGATGAACCGGTTCTATCGCAATCGCCTGGAAATCATAGTTGGTGCATTCAAAGTGGATGAGCCGTACCTGGTCATGTTTATTAAGGAAGCGGGTGTAGAGATGCGGGTATTCGGCCCCATTTAACTGCACCCGATCTGAAAAGAGACCCTCTGCGCTGAGGGCCTCCTGCAGTTGGGCGATGACCAGGCGTTTACAGAACTCTGGGTGCATCGCCATCTCCCGGAATGCTTTTTGACCGTACGTTCAGAACGTCGCCGGGTCTGACTCCTGCAGCTTCGAGGGTCAGTTGGTCTTCAAGCGGAGTGGCATTGAGTACGAGGATGTATGGCTTTGATGGGTCGAGCTGCCCCTCCCTACCGAATTCCCTCACTGCCTGCTCGAGGAGCTTGCCGACGGTTTCATGAGCGTGGTAACGCTCGGTCAATGTAGCACCACTGGGTGCCTTCAAAGTAATGTCATCTGTACGCTGCACTGTTGTACGTACTCCTTAAACTACAAAAAATGGTCGGAACCGACCGACCAGCTAACCTACTGGCTGAAGGGAGTATACTCTAATCACAGCCGGAAGTCAAGTCCAAAAAATAGGTTTATATTATTGACGTTCCTCAGTTTGTCTTATTGACTTTTTCTGAGATTGACATAGTTTCCTTAATTGTGCATACTGTACAATATGCAAGTAAACGAAATCGTCCTCTATAATCTGATAGGCGAGCGTGTCAGGCGGCAGCGCGTACAAGTGGGCATGACACAAGCGCAGCTCGCCGATACGGTAGGCGTACTGCGCACCTCCATCGCCAATATTGAGGCGGGTCGCCAGAAGCCGCCCTTGCATCTGCTTTATAAGCTGTGTATGGAGCTGGGAGTGGAAGTAGCGGATATCTTGCCGAGTAATATTGTGATCTCTCAGCCGACCACAGTAACCATTGAGGGCACGCCGAAAGAAGGGTTTCCGAAGACGGCGGAGTTTCTCAAACAGTTACTGGAGGAGTAAACGAAAGAGGAGAACCCCATGGTAAACAAACCAATAGAAGTAGCACGGCAGCTCCTCGAACGCTTCGGAGAGCATCTGCCAACTGACGTTGAGGCTATTGTAAAAGCGCTTGGTATCACAATTCGCGCTCAGGAACTGGAAGATTCTGTTTCAGGAATGTTGGTAATTAAGGATGGCCGCACAACTATCGGTGTCAATGAGAATCATCACCCTAATCGGCAGCGTTTTACTCTCGCCCATGAACTAGGGCACTTTTTACTCCATAGTAACACATCAAGCATTTTTATTGATGCTTCAATAATATTTTTCCGAGATGGCACATCCTCAGATGGGAGTAAAGCTCAAGAAATTGAAGCGAATGCCTTTGCGGCGGAACTGCTGATGCCAGAGAAGCAACTTAGGGAATTTATTAACAACCAGCCGCTTGACGCATTTGATGAGGGAGCAGTTCGGCGGCTAGCAACTCAGTTTGGTGTAAGCGCACAGGCTCTTACTATACGATTAACAAGATTGGAATTAATCAATGCATAGCCTTGCCAGAGAAAGCTTATTAAGTGTGCATCTGTCAAACTGAACAGACATCTATACAGGCTTTCCCATTCTAAAAAACGGAGCACTGACCAATGAGGATCAGTTGGATGACTTGCTCCACTTCTGCATCGAAGTAACGAGCTTGTCGGGCCACATTGCAAACGCCAAGGCTGTCCATCAGGTTTAAAACCATGCTCTTGAGCCGAGCCAAGAAGTTTGGAACGACTCCGGTACGTTTTTGGCAAGCATTTTCTTCCAGGGTCACATCTCTGCGCCAATGAAGACGATTTTAATGATAGAGAAGGTACAATTATGGGAAGACAGAAAATCGGCCGTAATGCCCCTTGTCCGTGTGGTAGCAAGAAAAAATATAAGAATTGTTGTCTTTCAAAGGGCGCCTCTACCAAACAATCTATTAATGCGTCCTCTTTAGATCAAGAGGTCAACGAAGCTGCAAATTTATCATTGAATGATAACGAACAAGATATTATCAATGCAATTGAGAAATTGAAGGAGTTTCTAACTTCTCCTAATTTAGGCGTGGCTCAAAAGCAAAATATTCAACTGCAGCTCGCACAAGCATATCAAAGGCGTGGTGAGCATTCTGCAGCACTAGAAACTTTGAAGCTAATTAAAATAGATGCTCAGCATCAGAATAGTCAAATAGTATTTGGTATTAAATTCTGTGCTGCTATTTCTTATTGTGCGCTTGGCTTTTATCAAGAATCTTGTGATATTTTTGATGGAGTTCTCAGGGAGTTAGCTCTGATAGATATAAATCCGAGCGTGAAAGGAAGTATCTTTCTCGAAGCAGGAAAGGCTTTTTTCAGCAATCACAATAATGAACGAGCTCAAGAGTGTTGGGAAGAGGCGATCAAGTTTTTTGAAGGTAGTGAAGATGATCTTGATCAATACATCCGTGCGAAAGCAAATCTAGGTTTTACCCTTCTCAGAAATCCCAACGGGGCGGAGCAAGAGGAGGGAGTCAGAATAATAGAAGAATGCTCTATCCTCAAAGAAAATCTTGGTGATATCCAGGGACTAGCCAATAATTATAGCCAACTTGGTCGCTATTATTGGAGGAAGAAGAGATATGAACGCGCCATAGCTTGCACTAGAAAAGATCTACACCTGAGCCGCAGAATCGGAAATCTGCGGGAAATAGCTTCTACTTTATGCAATTTGGCAGAAATATATATAGATTTAAAGCAACTCAGTTCGGCCCGACAGCGGATTAAAGAAGCTAAGCAGATTGCTGAAATTTTAAAAGACCAAGTGCTAATTTTGTATGTAGATAAACTATCTGCTAAAGCTTCTGAAGTTGGAAGAGAAGCAGGACAAAAAGGGGAGAAGATTGGACCAGCTGCTTACTGCGGATGTGGGAGTAACTTGAAGTACCAGGAATGTTGTGGTCAAGCAGATTTCGAACCAATTGATAATCCTCTTCAATTCGCTGGTTTCTCAGAGGACTTAATACAGAACGTGAAAGAGATGAAAATTGCAGGCATAGAGCCTTCACGTTTAGATCTGATACTGCGCCACTCTGATGAAGCAAAAAAACGTCTGGCTTGGCAGCGTGTTGAAGGGCGTGATGGCTGGATTAAAATAAGTGAGCTTCCCGATATGGCAAATTATCATCTAAGTTCTGCCAAAATCTTAGCAGAGGAAATACGATCCGAGTCTAACGATTCTATTGCCAAGCCTCTCTCTTGTGTGATACTTTCTGTCTGCGCACTCGAGGCTTTTATCAACCATGTTTCCTTCTTTTTAAATGAAATAATGGCTTTTTCGGATACTAAGTTCACTTATGCTATTCCATCTGAAATAACTACAAATGTGTTGGAATTTCAAAGGCGAACAGAACTAACTCAAAAATGGGATATTCTAGGCAAGGAGCTTTGCGGAGAAGGTTGGCCACCTCCTGATTCTCTTTGGACCAATTTTCGGAATCTTATTTATGTACGCAATGAGCTGGTCCACTTTAAGTCTGGAGAATACGAACAGGTTGATCCGATGCCGAAGCAACCGCACGATGTTATGATACATGTGCCTAATTCTGTGGAAACGAGAAAAATACCTCATAGTTGGCCTGCTCGACTTCTAACCGCTTCATATGCGACCCACTGCATAAATGTCGCCGAGTCAATGATTGAATATTTCAAGAAAAGCTATAGGGAAGCTCGATTACTTCCAGCAAAGAACAATTAAAATCATAGCAAAACTTCAGGAGGGAGGGTTTCATCTTTTTTTTATAACCTTAGCAGCTGTCAAAAGCCAATTTGGAAAGCCCACCAGGGCGAAATACGCGCACAAATGTTGAATGTTAACCATTTCAACCACTGGTGCTATCGAGACTTGCCGATTTTTACATCTGAGGCAATTTGGGAAATTCCTTCTCTCTACTAACATAGGCGGGTTCTGGTGCCATTATATGGCGCGTCAAGCGCATGATTGACACCGTTGTTGTGTCTTTTCCCTCCCAACATGAGTGTTTGATCCGAAAGGTCTGAGCATGCTATGAACATCACGCCGATCATCCCAGATGGCTACAATGGTCCGATTAAACAATTGACGTGCCACATCTGCAAGCACCTGTTCTACATCACACAGGACGACTATCGCCGCCTCCAGGAGGTGCGCTACTGTCACGAGTGCAGCCTCATCCTTCTAGAAGAGCTTCAGCACAACCGGGGAGCCGCTGCTCCAAGCGCACCAACGGCGACCAAAACGGCGCCAGTCAACTCTCCACCGCCACGCCTCCCTCTTCAGCCTTCACCTCCTGTTCGCCTGCCTACGCCGCGCACGCTTGACCGGGAAAAGATGACGGTCGAGCAGGTGCTCGCCGAAGCCGAGATGTTCGAGAAAACCTGGCGCTACCGGGAAGCCTTGCGTTCGTATGAAGAGGCGCTCCAACGGGACCCTCGCTGCATCGCGGCGCTTCATGGACGTGCCAGAATGCTCTCGGTACTCCATCGCCCACGGGAGGCGCTGGCGGTATACGAGGAGCTGCTCCATCTCGAACCCGCCAGCGCACAAACCCTGAGCAGAAAGGGATGGGCACTGGGGAGCTTGAAGCGCTATGAAGAGGCGTTCGCCGCCTTTGACGCTGCTCTGCAGCTGGATCCTTCTGATGGGGAAGCCTCCAGCGGCAAATGGTTTTTCTTGACGCACTTAGACCGCGATGAGGAGGCAAAGCTCCTGCGTCAGTCGAAGATGGAACGTACTCCTCGGCATGAGGATGTCACTGGGCCATGCTCCACCGCAGACAACTACTATCAACGAGGGCTCGCGCTCTCGGCTTTAGGGCGTGACGAAGAGGCCATTGGTGCCTATGAGGAGTGTCTGCGTCTCGACCCACTCCATCTCGATGTGTATGAACGCATCCATTTCATGCACCTTGGCAAAGGCCGCTGTAACTTTAGGATCTGCATTGCAGCAATTTGCAAAACGTGGGCCTTTGGAGTGCAGCACTGAAATCTGTGCAATGCAGCATGTTCTATTTTGCTATCAGCACAACGAAATGAGGGTCCCGAGGGGCTGCTGTAATATACCGCCACAGCAAGCAAACATCCCCTTCAGCCTGCATCCCCCTGAGTGAAACTCCCATTCAGATGTGAGGTGATCGCGAGATGTTCGCTGTTCTGAGAAATAGTTGAGGCGCCTGTCCAGTCGTGCTATACTACATACCCAGAACGATAGGAGCATTCGCGGAGGAGTCCGATGGCCAGGATTTACCCAGAAGCACTCTCGAATCAGGTGCGTAACGATCTAGGCAAACGAGCTGAAGTCAAACTGTATGACGCCCTTTGCCAGCAGTTGGGCGATGGCTGGGTCATTTTCTATCACGTGGCGTGGCTGGGGCGTACCGCAATGGCTGGCGCGCCGCGCGATGGCGAAACCGATTTCATCCTGGCGCACCCGGACTCTGGCATCCTCCTCGTCGAAGTCAAGGGCGGCACCATCAGCTACCAGGGATCGCAGCAGCAGTGGCTCACCCGTGATCGCGGGGGCAACGAACACCGGATTGACCCTTTCACTCAGGTCATGCAGTGCAAGTACGCGCTGCTGCAGAAGATCAAGTCGCTTCCCGGCTGGTCCGCGCGCTGGATCACCATTGGCCATGCCGTCGCTTTTCCGGACTCAAGCATCGCGCATATCCCGCTGCCGCCCGACGCCCCCCCGGAGATCATCATAGACGGGCGACAGCTCTCGCGCCTGGCAGAACGTGTCGAGGAGATCATGCGCTACTGGCACAACCAGGACCGGGCCGCCTCTCCACTCGGCGCGCGTCTTCTCGCCGACCTGGAACGGCTGCTTGCCCCGACGATGACGCTCCCCAATCCGCTGGCCATCCAGGTGGAGGAGGAAGAGCAAGAAATCCTGCGCCTCACCGAGGAACAGTTTCGCATGCTCGATTTGCTCCAGCGCTCGCGCCGGGCCGCTATCTATGGCTGCGCGGGATCGGGCAAGACCACGCTGGCGGTTGAGAAGGCCCGCCGCCTCGCCAACGAGGGCTTCCGCACGCTGCTCACCTGTTACAATAAAGCGCTGGGCGCCCACCTGGGTGAGGTCGCCGGCAGGACGGAGAACCTGACGGTCTCCACCTTTCACCAGCTCTGCTACCGTCTGGCGCGGGTGGCGCAGATCGAGCTTCCCGCACCGGAGGGGATCAACCAGCAGCGCGTCTTCGACGTGGACTATCCCGACGCGCTCACTGCCGCGATGAGCGCACGGCCAGACCTTGCCTTCGATGCCATCGTTGTCGATGAGGGGCAGGATTTCCAGGATACCTGGTGGACTGCCCTGGAAGCCTGCCTGCGCGAGGGCAGCGCCGGCATCTTCTACGTCTTCTACGACGACAACCAGCGCGTCTACCGGGAGCGGGGCGCGATCCCGGCTGACCTGCAGGCATACCCGCTCCTGGAAAACGTCCGCAATACGCGCAATATCCACCGGGCGCTCGTGGCGTACTACCAGGGGGAGCACGCCTCACGGCCACGCGGACCGGTGGGGCGGAGCGTCGATATCTACCACTATAACTCTTCCGCGGAATTGCGCCGGCTCCTTCACCAGATCTTGCAGGAGCTCACGGCCATCGAGCAGCTCGCGCCGAAGGACCTGGTGATTCTCACGCCCAAAGCGCTCAACCGTTCCCAGCTGCGCGGATTGGAGCTGGGCGGCGGTCTCAGGCTCGTCGAGCAGCCCACGGGACGGGCTCGCGAGATCCTCTGCGCCACCGTTCACAGCTTCAAAGGCCTGGAGCGGCGCGTCGTCATCGTGATCGAACTTGATGAAGAGCTGCTCGGGTCTGCTGCCTCGCGCGATGCCCTCTGCTACGTGGCGTTCTCCCGCCCGCGGAACCACCTGATCTTGTTGGGGAAGAGAGATGTCATCCTTGAAGTCCTGCCCCGGGGTGACTAGTGGAAGCGAGCGTGGCGCATGAGCATTTTTAAGGGAATCCCTGCGGACGAGGCCTACACGACGATCGGGGCTGCGGCGGCGCGCATCGCACGAGCGGCCGAGGCGCTGGGATTAGGGGCGTCGGCCTGGTCGTTGGCGGAGCTGCGACCGGACCAGGAGGATTACGCCTGGCTCTGTGACTGGATGCGCCACCTCAGTTCCGGTGTGGCCGCTCGCTGCCTGCAGGAGGGACAATGGCGCAAATTCACGCAGGACGAGCTGATCTTCTCCTATAGCGCCGGGTTTGGCACGCTGCTCCTCATGTCCGCAGTGGAGGTCGCGCGTCGGCAGGCGACCCTGGGCTCCCTGTGGGCGGCTGTCCGCCAGGGGCCGTTCCCTGAGACCACCCGCGCGCTGCTCTTTGTGCAGGGCTACCCCACCGGCGCCTACAAGGATGCCATCGAGCAGGCGGCGCGCTGGCTCCATCTCCGGCATGTCTTTGGGATCGAGGGGGTGCAGAACTGGTACGACTCGGTCTACCTGCAATTCGGCTTCTCCCATCCGGGTTTGGTGCGCCGGCTCCCCGAATGGCTCGTCGGCCAGGGCCAGACCCAGTCGATCCAGCAGCTCCTCTCCGGGCCGATGCGCAGTGAGACCTTCCGCGCGCTTTGGGAGGCGCTGCGCTATTTCCGCTACAACAACTGGATGGAAGTACAGCTCCGCGCGCTGCTGCGTGTGAATCCCTGGGTCCTGCCGGAGTGGGCTGACGACCTGGCCAGAGGGGCCAGGGCCAAACCATACCTTGGCGATGGGGGCGGGGCCATCACAGCACCCGCGGGCGAGGACATCCAGGAACCCTTCCTTGGCCCGCCCCGGCTGCGCTGGGACCTTGCCCATCCGCCGCGCTTCGTCTGCGCGGTGACCAACCCGGCTTCGCTGGACCTGCTGGAGGGCTCGTATGATATCGTGATCGCTGGTCAGGTCTGCGGGCATCTCCACAGAGCAGCCGAAGGGAGCTACCTGGCCTCCGCGCGTGACATCGAGCTGCCCGGCACCGCGCCGCTGCTCGCCGCAAGCCTTGTCGCCCCCGATGGGCAGGCAGTGCAGAGCCTCACGCTCGAACTCTGGGATGCAAACGAAGACGTGACGGCGTTTTCCGCGCGCAGCGGAGAGCGGTTCGACCCCTGGAAGCAGGTCATGCGCCCGCAGGCCGACGTGTTTCTCCTGCTCGCCGCAGATCTCTCGCTCGAGCCGGAAGTTCGCGCCTGGCATGTCTTCTCCGAGCCTGCAAGAAAACTGTACTACCTCGCGCCTGGCTGGTCACCCAGAACGCGCGTCCTGCTGGAGGGCCAGGTGCTCTGGCAGCCCTATCTCACTGGGCCGCCGGTCAAGGGTCCCGAGCAGACGCTCTCTCCTGCCATTCGCGTGCAACTCCATGAACCCGCAGATCACCTCTTCTTCGGGGAGCGCGTCCGGCTGGCTATTACCCTCCCGGAGGGCCTCAGCCTCGCATTTGCGCGTGCCTGTGGCCAGCCGCTCGCCTTCGAGTGGCTCAGCTCCGACCAGGCGCTCACGGAACCACTTGCCGTCACGCCAGAGATCTTCAACCTGGACGAGGTCTGCAGGATCGAGCTGCTCCTGGGGGTGAAGACCGGGTCAACCACGACCCTCCTACATCACTTCGTCGATCTGCACATTACTGGCGCAGCGGTCCTGACGGCGCAGGGCTGGACCGCATTACGAGGAAGCGATGCGCTCGATCGAGAAGAGATACGGAGGCAGCCCGTCAAGGTGTTCGTGATGGATATCGAGCGGTGGGCCTTGCTGGAAGGCGACCTCTGGGTCGGGCGCCTGTGGAAAGCACCCCGTCCGCTGAGCGGACTGAGCGGCTTCGGCGCGCCGCTTCAACTCTGCGAGGGTGCCTACAATCACTATCAAGAACCCCGCGTCCTCGCAAGCGAGGTCACCGACCACGGCATCCTCACATCGGTAGAGGTCGATGCCATCTCTCACCCTACGCGCACCGTTGCGCTCCAGCTCTCGCGTTCCATCGAGGCGGATGCGCAGTATAGCATCCAGTGGTGGGACCAGAACGGTACGTTCCAGACGCTCGCCCCCGAGTGCTGCGAGCGGCAAGGGCAAGCGATGTGGTGGCTGGCTAGTGTCGGGGCGGGCCTCACAGAACCTCTGGCCGTTGCCCTTGCCTACAACGGCCTCAGACTGGGCAGCTGGTGGAGCACGCACTGGCACACGCATCTGCGCCAGCCGATGCGCCAGCCGCCTCAAACCGTCGCCGCGCTGCTGCGCTGGTTCCATCTCCCCCTCCTGGGCCACACCTTTCAGGAGGCTGTCCACCGCTTTGCCTTCACCTACCCGGGTGAAACACTGGCGGCCTGGGTAAGCGAGAGCGGGCTCCCGCGCCCGCTCCTGTGGAGCGAGGTCGATGATGGCTGGCTCTCAGCAGTACGCGCGATCTTCTGGCCAGGGCCTCCGGCAACCGCCCCCATTGGTCAGATCATCGCGCCCTTGCTGCCTGAAGATGGTGGACAGAATCCGCAGGAGTTTCTCCCAGCGCTCGCCTGGAAGCTGTTGCGGGTGAGCCCCCTGCTCATGGGGCTGGTCGTGAAGCGCTGGGTGGGGGAGGAGGGCATCCCCCGCTGGGGTGCCAGCAATGTCCGTGCGCTGCTCCACCAGCTCAGGGACGATATGGCTGAGGCGACGAGCAGCTTCCATTTGCCTGGCGACCGGGCGAGGCTGCTGGATCAGGTGGCGGTCACGATGAGCGTGGACCCCGCCTTCGTTGAAAGAGCGCTCATCAAGCGCGCGCTCTCCCTGTTCCAAGGGCAGGCGACGAGCCACCTGGATCAAGAGAACCTCGCGGTCGCCATGAACATCGAGCCCTTTCGCCGCCTTTTGGGCGTGAGAGTGCTTGAAGTGATCGAAGACCTGTTCGGGGAGAGGAGAGAACGATGAATTCGCAACTCGACGCCATTGCGCTGGCGCATGCCGTGAAAGGACGCCTGGTTGACTTTGCCTCAGATGACCATTTCGTGCAAGATACCCGCTTGATGGAGGCGTGCCGCGCGCTCTGGTCGGGGCCGGGGGAGGAGGGCGGGCTGCTCAGCGACCTGTGGGTGGAGGGCGCTTTCCCGGCCAGGAGCGCCGGCGAGTCCCTCCAGGACCTGGTCAAGGCAGGGCTCTTTGACGAGTGGCTCTGCCAGCACCTCGATGCGCGAGGCGCCGTGCCGGCGGACCGCCCCCTCTATCTCCACCAGCGCGAGGCGATCAGATTAGCCCAGGCGAGCTATCCGCGCGAGGTCAAACCGGCCCTGGTGATTACGGCCGGGACCGGCACGGGCAAAACCGAGAGCTTCCTCCTGCCCATCCTCAATGACCTGGTGCAGCATCCCGAGCGCGGGGCCTTGGGCATGAAATGCCTCATTCTCTACCCGATGAACGCGCTGGTCAATGATCAGGTGGATCGCCTCTACGACTGGCTCAAGGGACAGAGCGCCCTCACGCTGTTTCACTTCACGAGCGAAACCCCGGAGGACCGGGCGCAGGCCGACCGCGACGGGGTGCCCCAGTGGGAGCCCTGCCGCATGCGCACGCGCAACGAGGCGCGCGGGCTGGAGACGCACGGCGGGCGGAGGATCAATCTCGTGGAGGCGCCGCGCGGCCCCGTCCCCGATATCCTCATCACCAACTACTCGATGCTCGAGTACATGCTCAGCCGACCACAAGACGCGGTCTTTTTCGGCAAAGGTTTGCGCGCCCTCGTCCTGGATGAAGCCCACCTGTACACCGGCACGCTGGCCGCCGAAATTACCCTGCTCTTACGCCGCCTGCTGGAACGCTGCGAGCGCTCATCCGAGCAGGTGCTCCAGATCGCGACGTCTGCCACCATAGGCACGAACACCCCTGGCGAACTCGAAGCCTTCGCCACGCAGCTGTTCACCAAAGGCGAGGAAGCCGTCTCGGTGATTCGCGGAGAGATGGCGCGCATCCCCCTGTCGGCAGCGGCTCCCCCCGGGTCCGAGCCGGTGGCCGCCGCGCTCGCGGCCCGGAGCTGGTTGGAGACGCCGACCATTACCCTCGATGCCGAGAACGAACCCGAACTCGCAGTGGACGGCGCGCTCTGCCAGGCGCTTGCCGAGGGCCTGCCCCTGCTGGTTGACGTAGCGGTGGTGCGCGAAGCTCGCCTCCAGGACGGCGATCTCCCGGCCCACCTGCTGCACGCAACCCTGGGTCGCTCGCCGCTCATGCAGCGCATCGAAGCGATCCTCTGGGAGCGCAAGCACCTCTCGCTGCGCGAGTTGGTGCGCGCGCTGTGGAGCGTCGACGACGATACCGCGACCCGCGCCACGATGCTGCTCCTGCAGATGGGCGCATCCGCGCGCACCGCCGTCGGGGAGTATCCCGTCCTGCCCAGCCGCATCCACCTGCTGGCTCGTCCCACCGATGGGATCGCCGTCTGCCTGAACACAGAGTGCCGCGGGCCCCAGGAGCGCCGGTTGGATGGGTTAGGAGCCGTCTCTGAGGGACTCCAGGATCACTGCCACTACTGCGGCGGTGCCACGCTCTCCCTGTACCGCTGCGGCAACTGCGGCACCTGGGTGCTCGCCGGAGTCCCGGCCGAGGCAGCGGGCCAGTTCAAGCCGGTGCCCGCCGGACATCCTGCCGAGCAGATCCGGCGCTTCAGTCTCCAGGCCGCCCCAGGCGCTGAGCAGGTCGTGCTTGACAGCCAGGTGGGTCAGCGGAGAGGCAATGGCTCGGTCCTGGTGTATCAGGTCGGGCAGTGTCCGCGCTGCGGAACAGAGGATGCCGACGACTGGCAGCCCTTTGCGGCGTCCGTTCCCCTGACGCTCTCCATCCTGGCCGAGAGCGTGCTCTCCGCCCTGCCCGAATATCCCGCCGGGTACAATCTCTGGCTGCCGGCGCGCGGGCGGCGCATGCTGGTCTTCAGCGATAGCCGCCAGGCCGCGGCCAGGCTGGGGCCGCGCCTCACCCGCCAGCACGAGATCCAGCTGGTGCGCGCGGCCATCATCCAATGCCTGCGAGCCTACCCGGTGGCCGACGAGGCGGTCATCCAGGATCACCGGGACACGATCGCGCGCCTGGAACACGACCTCTTGCCAGGGCAGGGAAATCTCTCGCCAGCCCTGCGCCAGCTCAAACAGCGACAGCTCGAGCAGGCTCGCCAGGAGCTCATCAATGCTCAGGTGGGCGGCACCATGCAGGAGTGGACAAGTGCGCTCGGCAACGTCGAAGTCGTGCAGGAGTTGATCGATATGGAGACGGCTGCCGAACACGAGGCGCCGCTCTGGCTGGAGGATGCCCAGGGTTCCTGGCATGCCAACGTCAGCCGCGTCCGCAGCCGCCTGAAAGCGCTGCTGGCGAACGAATTTGCGCGCCCCACGCGCCGCCAGGTCTCCCTGGAAACGCTGGGGCTGGCCGAGGTGACTTACCCTGGACTGGACGGCCTGGCCGCCCCGGACGCATTGCTGGGCCGGCTTCCCACGCAGCTGGCGCGTGAGCGCGTGCAGGGCTCGTGGGGGGCATTCCTCTCGGCGCTGTGCGATACCCTGCGCACCGATGGCGTCATCACCCTGGGCAGTGAGAGTGAGGACCAAGCCTACCAGTTCAGCACGCTCATCGGCCGCTGGTGTGCAGAGAATGCTGAACAGGGGAACCTCCTGGTACGCTTCGTGGGTGTACAGGCGCGTCAAAGGCGCCGCAAGTTCGCGGCGGATGTCCTGCTCAAGTGTGGTATCGTCGGGACCGAGGTCGACGGCTATGCCGAGGAGATGCTGCGGGCAGCCTTCCACCAACTGCAGCGTTCTGCCGGAAACGTGTTGACATGGCTCGAGACCGGGCAGCAGCAGTCCTATACCCAGGGAGCCGTCTGGGCGATCCGGCTCAAGTTCGCCGAGCTGGGTCTGCGCCGACCAGAGATCCTCTATCGCAGTCCGTCGACCTTGCATATCTGGCCCCGCGAGGTGCTCGGATGCGCGCCCGAGCCCGGCTGCGTCGATCTGGAGCGGGTGGACGAACAGACGCTCGACCAGGACCCGAGGGTCAAGCGCCAGCGCCGCGAGTACTCCTCGACCGCCGTCTTCACCACCGGCCTGTGGGCGGAAGAGCACAGCGCCCAGCTGTCGCCCAAAGAGAACCGGCGCTTGCAGGACCTGTTCAAGGCCGGGATTCGCAACATCCTCAGTTCGACCACGACGATGGAGCTCGGTATTGATATTGGCGGCCTCAATGCCGTGCTCATGAGCAACGTCCCGCCCGGAAAGGCCAACTACCTCCAGCGAGCGGGCCGTGCCGGTCGCCGGGCGGACGGCTCCTCGGTCGTGGTCACGTTCTGCCACCCGCGCCCGTTTGATCGCGAGGTCTTCGGCCATTTCGACCACTACCTGGACCGCCCGCTGCGCAGCCCCCGCGTGTTCCTGGACCGCACGCGCATCGTCGTCCGACACGCGCACGCCTTTCTGCTCGGCAACTTCTTCCGCCTGATCTACCCGCCCGCGCTGCACGTGGGGGCCATGCGGGCCTTCGGCAACATGGGGGAGTTCTGCGGCGTGCTGCTCCCGCCCTACTGGGAGCGCATGACCAACAAGCCCGCGCTCCAGCTCTTCCAGCCGGACTGGCAGATCCCCCGGCATCTGCCCTGGTGGAACCCGTCCTACCACGAACCCGGTCTGGAGGGGCATTTCCTCTCCTACCTGTACTGGATACGGGACTGGGGCGAGAAAGAGGTGCGCCCGGCCCTCGAGCGCCTCCTCCAGTTGACAGGGGCCAGGTCCGATCTCGATGACTGGAACGCCTTCCTGCAGGGCATCATCAATAACTTTGCCGCTGGCGTACAGAGCTGGCGCGCGGAATACGATGCACTGCTCCAATCCTGGCTCTTTGTCGATGCCCAGACGGTGCCCCATGCCTCCGCCCAGGCCAACGCGCTGCGCTACCAGATGCGCGCGCTCTATGAAACGACGGTCATCGAGGCCCTGGCCGACCGGCAGTTCCTGCCGCGCTACGGCTTCCCGATCGGCAACCAGCGGCTGCGGGTGATCGTGCCGGACGAACGGCGTCCGGGGAGAGTGCGCGAAGAGGACCAGTATCGCCTGGAACGCAGCGGGCTCGTGGCGATCGGCGAATACGTTCCGGGCTCGCAGCTGCTGGTGGGAGGGAAGCTCGTCACCTCCCACGGCCTGCTCAAACACTGGACCGGGGCCAACATCGACAACTACCTGGGGCTGCGCGGGCAGTATACCCTGTGCGTCAACGGGCATTTCTACTACAAGATCGCCGCCCGTTCCCTCGGCTGCTGCCCGATCTGTGGCGGGGAACCACAGAGCGCTCCCAGGGAGTTCCTCTTGCCCATGCATGGGTTCAGCAGCGCCGCCTCGGACCCCCCGAAATTCAGCACCGACGTCGAGCGCGTCGGCCGCACCGAGCGGGCCACGATCACGTTCGCCCTGCGCGAAGGCGCGGACATCGCCGAACAAAACGATTTCGCTGGCATCGACGGGCTGCGCGCGCTCTACCGGGAGGACGGGGAATTGCTGGTCTCTAACGCCGGCGAGCACGGCAAAGGCTTCGCCATTTGCCTGAAATGCGGCTACGCCGAGAGCGAGAAGCACGTCGGAGAAGGCCAGATGAAGCTCCCGACCTCCTTCAGGCGCCACCCTCCGCTCCTCTCACCCAAAGCGTTTACGCCCTGCTGGAGCAGTGGCGAGACCCCTGGAACGCTGCGCAACCAGGCGCTTGCCGCGAAGCAAACCACCGATGTCCTGATGCTGGACTTCTCCGCTTGCCTGGGCCACGAAGCAAATGACCTCACCCTCCTCTGGACATTGACCCAGGCGCTGCAGATCAGCGGAGCGAAGCTGCTGGAACTCGATGGGCGCGAGTTGGGAGCCCTGGTGACGCCAGCCGGAATAGAAGGCCGGGGACTGGGCGCCGTGCTCTATGACAATGTGCCGGGAGGTGCAGGCCACGTCCGGGAACTGATGTCCCTGGGCCGAGAATGGCTCAAAGAGGCATACTGGACGATGTACGTGAGCGAGCAGCACGACGCGACATGCGAGACCGCCTGCCTCGACTGCCTGCTGACCTTCGATGCCCAGGAACCCATGCGGCTCGGTCTGCTGAACCGCCGCCAGGCCATGCGGATTCTGGGCATCTTGCTGGGTGAAAGCGCCATTTCGCTTCCAACGAATCCCGAACAAGGGGACGAGGGTGATCCCGGAACACCTCTCCCACGAACAGAACCCCGTGATGCGACGCGAACAGTGCCAAAGCAAACGAGTGAGGAGCGATTGCGACGCGGACAGCGACGCCTGAAGGACCGGCAAAAACGTTCGTAGCAGTTGGAGACTCCCTCACATCTGAAATTTCGATGGAAGGTGCATGGCGCTCTTGCTCTCCTGACGCGAGGTCCTTGTCCCGAAGATGAGTGGGGAGTGCCCAAACTCGACCAAAACGAGCCTCGCGTTTCTCTCTGCCCAACTCATTTGCCATTGATCTGTGCCCGTGATGCATTGAACAAACTTGATAAGTGGATAGGCTATAGTGTAGTGCTGTAAAATACCAGCCGCCCACGCTGCACTGCAAAGTCAGAAGTTACAGCCGCCATGAGCAGTCATTAGCCACCTTCACGCGGGCCGTGCAGGCTTTTCCCGAGTGCGCCAGGCTTCACATCTGGCGCGCAGAAGCCCTCGGCCGTCTCAAGCACTATCAGGAGGCGTCGGAGGCCTGTCGGCGAGCAATCCAGCTCGATAGTGCCTCCCCAGAAGCCTATGCGGAGAAAAGCAGGCATCTTGTCCATTTGGAACGATATGCCGAGGCGTTAGAAGCCATCGAGCAGGCCATTGCGCTCAACCCCGACGGTGACCACTACTACGGGCAGAAAGCGCAGATCCTTGCCAGTCTGAGGCGCTATGACGAAGCGCTGGCCACCTACGATCAGGCGACTGACCTCGATCCCGATTACTTCTTCTCCTACCGGGAAAAGGTGGAGCTGCTGGCGCAGTTGCAGCGCGATGAAGATGCCCTGGTGACCTGCGATCGGTTTCTTGATCGCAACCCGTTGATTTTCGAGGGGTACCAATGGAAGTTGTACTTCCTCTCACGGCGCAAGCGCTACGCCGATGGGTTGGCAACCTGCGACCGCTGCCTGGCGCACAATCCGCAGCAGGTCCGGGCGCTTGAGCAGAGAGCCCGGATGCTCTCCTTGCTGAAGCGCTACGAAGAAGCCCTCCTCTCCTACGAGGAGGCGATTCGCCTCCAACCGGGTGATGAGAATCTCCACATCGCCAAGGCAGAGACGCTGACGGAACTGAAAAGGCACGAGGAGGCGCTGAGTTCCCTGGATCAAGCGCTCCAACTGGCGCCCGGAAAGGCCTCCACCCATCAAAAGAAGGGCGAGCTCCTGGTCACGCTGAAACACTACGAGGAGGCGCTCTCCCCCCTGAAGAGCGCAGCGCGCCTCGACACCAAGAACGCCTTCCTGCAGGATAAACTCGGGGATGTGTACAGCGAACTTGGGCGCTATGAGGAAGCAGTGGGCGCCTACGATCGGGCTATTCGACTGGATCGGGGGTTCGCCTTGGCCTATCGATCAAAGGCCGCCGCGCTGGAGAAACAGGGGCGGCAGCAGGAGGCGCTGGCTGCCTACGGGGAAGCTTTGGCTGCCTTCGACAAGGCGCTCGTGTCCAGGCCGGAAGACTTCTTTTTGCACTTCTTCAGGGCCGATGTCCTCACGCATTTGGACCGCTACGACGAGGCAAACGAGACTTTTGACCGGGCACAACGCCTGGCCCCTCATCCGCTTGTGGCAGTTCAATGTATCTTTGCGCGGGGGATGGTCAGGACGCGAGCAGAGGCGAAAGCGCGACTGCAAGCGGCTGGCAAGGAGATCAGCGAGAAGACGATCGCAGCTGAGATAGAGCTGATGCACAAAGAGAAGAAGCTAGAGCCGTTGAGGTCCTCTACGCTCTTTGGGCCAATCTGCCAGTTGATGCAAGAGCAGCAGGAGTGGAGTGGCACGCCAAAGCAGTTCAAGGAGGTCCTCTGCCAACACTTCCCCGATGCCTTCGCGGACTGGTATCGGTCGCCTCGGAAGTATGTTGAGGAGCTCGAGAAAATTGCGCTGGCACTACGCGAAGAAGGCATTGAGGTCGGGGTCCCTCCGCATACCACGCTTGTTACCCTTACCTGGACGACCGCAGCAGGACATCCATCAGAAGATCGCAGCTCATGCTGATGCCTCGGGGCTTGGCCGCGTGATTTGTACATTTTTCGAGAGGAAAGGTGGGAGTTCTCTGTCACGATCATAGACAAAATCCTGTAGAAGAGCCTGTAGAGCCTTTTGACAGGGATTGTACAATAGTTTCGACTCTTCCGCATTGGCTTCTTGGTCGGCAGCACAATTGATGAGCACGACTAATGCGCAAGAGCCCAAAACATGGGTCCAGCTTTCTATGCGCTTAGTGTTCCTGGACCGCCTCAAACTTGTGAGGTCGTATATATGTGGTTTCCCGAAAGGGGAACGGGGACCATGAAAGGGATGAGTCTGTCATGAACGTCACACCTCTTATCCCAGATGGCTATAACGGCCCGATTAAACAACTGACCTGCCGCATCTGCAAGCACGTGTTTTATCTCACTCAGGATGACTACCATCGCCTCCCGGAGGTCCGCTTTTGTCACGAGTGCAGCCTCATTCTGCTCGAAGAGCTTCAAGGCCTCCAGGGAGTCCATACTTCGCCGCCAGCGATAGTGCCCAGGGAGCAGTCGGTTGTCGCTCCACCAACGCGTGCGGCTGTTCAGCCCTCTCCACCTCTTCGCGTTCCACAGCCGCGCACGATTGACCGGGAGAAAATGACCGTCGAGCAGTTGCTCGAAGAAGCAGCCATGCTGCGCAAGACGTGGCGCTCCAAAGAAGCGCTCGCCTCCTACGAGCAGGCCCTCCAGAGGGATCCGGATTGTATCGCTGCACATCAAGGCCGATGCGCCATGCTCAAAGAACTGGGCCGTCGGCAGGAGGCCCTGCTTGCCTATGATGAACTCGTGCGCCTTGATCCGCAGTCCGCGAAAATCTGGATGGGCAAAGGCTGGGCCCTTGTGCATCTGAATCGGTACGAGGAAGCGTTGGCTGCGTTCGATCACGCGCTCCAGCTCGCCCCGTCCCTCAGCACAGCCGTGACCGGCAAGCGCTTTATCCTCGAGCACCTGCACCGCGACGACGAGGCAGAGGTGCTCACCGAACCCGACACCACACGAATGGAGCGACAGCCCCTTGCTGAACAGCGATGCTCCACTGCCGACGACTACTTTAGTCGTGGAGAGGCCCTGTTGTCTTTAGGCCAGGATGACGAGGCTATTCACGCATTTGAAGCGTGCCTGCGGCTTGACCCGTTGTATCTGGATGCCTATGAGCGGATCAGTCGAGTGCACTTTCGCAGAGATGAGCATCAGCGAAAGCTCGCGATCTGGAACCGGGCACTACAGCTCGTGCCGGAGAACGCCAGGCTGCACTATCAGCAGGCCGCGGCACTGGTCCGACTGGAGCGGTACCGGGAAGCGCTGGACGCCTGCAACCGGTCCATCCAGCTCGACGGCACCTACGCCATAGCCTTTGTGGAAAGGGGCGAGGTCCTCACGCACCTCGGCGAGTACCAACAAGCCCTCCAGGCGCTCGATCAGGCCATCGCTTTGGCCCCTGATTATGAATCTCCCTATATGGACAAAGCAGAGGTGTTTGCCAAATTGAGGCGATACGAGGATGCCCTCTCCGCCTATGACCAACTCATTCGCCTTGACCCTGACCACTACTTTCCCTATTGGCAGAAAGCGAATTTTCTGGGGAGCATCGGGCGGGAGGAAGATGCCCTGGCTACCTATGACCAGTTCATCGAGCGCAGGCCGCACATCTTCGAGGGCTACCAGTGGAAGCTCTTTTTCCTGACGGAACGTGGCCGCTACGCTGACGGGTTAGCGACCTGTGAGCGCTGCCTGGCGCACAACCCGCAGCTGGCCAGGGCGCACGAGTGGAAGGGGCGGATGTTAGACCACCTGGAGCGCTATGAGGAAGCGCTTGCCTGCTATGAGGAAGCGCTGCGCTGCGACCCTAGGGATGCAGAGACCATGCTCTCCCAGGCCAGAACGCTTTCTAACCTGGAGCGATTGGATGAGGCGCTCTCGGCCTGCGAACACGCGCTGGCCCTGGCCCCGAAGAACCCCTCGGCCTACAAAGAGAAGGGCGACATCCTCACCAAACAGAAGCGGTATGCGGACGCGCTCCTGGCCTATGAGCAGGTGGTTCAGCTCAAACCCGATGACGCCTATGCCTACGATCAAGTAGGCGACGCCCTCGGCAGGCTCGAGCGCTATGCCGATGCCGTCAAGACCTATAACCAGGCGATCCGACTCAGCCCCGACTTCACCGGAGCGCACAGTTCGAAGGCCCATGCCTTAGAGCAGCTGGGACACTATGAACAAGCGCTGGCGGCCTACACCAAAGCGCTTGGGCTGAGCCCGAAGCATTTTTCGCTGCTGTTCGCCAGGGCCGGTGTGCTGAAAAAGCTGCTGAGATATAAGGAGGCCAACGCGGAGTATGACCGCGCGAAGCTAGTCGCGCCCAACCCGTGGTTTGCTGCCTGTTGCATCATAGCGAGCGTCGATCTCGAGAGTGCCGCAGAAGCGAAGGCGCGACTGGAGGCGACAGGGAAAGCGGTCAGCCATGAGGCGATCGAGGCTGAAATCGACGTAATGTACCAAGAACGAAAGCTAGCCAGGTTGAAATCCTCTCCGCTCTTCCAGCCGGTCTGCCAGCTGATGCGCGAGCGGCAGGAGTGGAGCGGGACTGCCAAACAGTTCAAGGAGATCCTGTGCCAGCACTCCCCTGAGGCGTTCGCGACCTGGCACCGCTCACCTCGCAGGTTTGTTGAGGAACTCAAGGAGATCGCACCCGCGCTCCGGGACGCAGGAATTGCCGCCAGCACCCCTCCTGATACCGCTCTGGTGACTCTGGGCAAGGTTGACGAGGAACGGAAGTAGGAGAGGTTCGTGGCGCGTTGCTCGCTTGAGAGATCGCCCAAATGCCATTTCGCTATCTGCAGCAGGGGAAACGCCACCTTCCTGTTTTCGAGGACATCTCGCGTTGAACGAGTATTCCAAGGGAGCAAGAGCCCGCTCTCCCCACCAGGTGATAAGATAGCGTAGGAAGCAAGAGTAAAACCAGCATCTCTCTGTGAGCGATGCGAGTGGAAAGAGTGTCATACAGAAGAGAACCGTGCCGATTACGGCCCCTCATCAGGGAATCCTGGTCTCCATCGAGGTCAACGTCGATGACGCAGTGCAGCGCGGGCAGCGCGTCGCCGTCATGGAAGCCATGAAAATGGAGTTCATCGTGGAAGCGAGCTGCGATGGTGTGGTGCGTGAGATCGCGGCGTCTGTCGAAGAAGCCGTCTCGGCAGGGCAACCGCTGCTGTTCATTGAACCGGTCGAGGTGACCAGCGAGCGTGTGGAGCAGGGACAGCCCCTGGATCTCGACGCCATCCGCCCCGACCTGCAGGAGGTGCGGGAGCGTCATGCCGCGGGGCTGGATGAGTCCCGACCGGAGGCCGTGGCGCGCCGCCGCAGAAGCGGACAGCGCACCGTGCGCGAAAACATCGCCGATTTGTGCGACGCTGACAGCTTCATCGAGTATGGCGCGTTGACACTCGCCGGTCAGCGCCGGCGGCGTCCCCTGGAGGAACTGATCGCGCTGAGTCCGGCAGATGGCCTGGTGGCGGGTATCGGGAAGGTCAACGGCGCCATGTTCTCCGATGAGCGGGCGCGCTGCATGGTGCTGGGGTACGACTACACAGTACTCGCCGGCACACAGGGCGTCATGAATCACAAGAAGACCGACCGGCTCTTGCGCCTCGCCCATCAATGGAAGCTGCCTATCATCCTTTTCGCCGAGGGCGGCGGCGGGCGTCCGGGTGATACGGACTGGCCGGGTGTGGCGGGGCTGGACAACACGACTTTCCTCAACTTCGCGCGGTTGAGCGGACTGGTGCCGCTGGTAGGGATCGTCTCTGGGCGCTGTTTCGCCGGCAACGCGGCCCTGCTGGGCTGCTGCGATGTGATCATCGCCGCGCAAGATGCGACCATCGGGATGGGAGGCCCGGCCATGATCGAGGGTGGCGGCCTGGGCGTCTTCGCGCCGGAGGAGGTCGGCCCGGTCAGCATGCAGGCCCCCAATGGTGCCATCGACGTGCTAGTGGCCGACGAAGCCGAAGCGGTGCGCGCCGCTAAACGCTACCTGGCGTACTTTCAGGGCAGCACGGCCAACTGGGCCTGCGCTGATCAGCGTCTGCTGCGCCAGCTTCTCCCTGAGAATCGCCTGCGCGTCTACGATATGCACACGGTGATCGAGACGCTGGCCGACCAGGATTCGGGGCTGGAATTGCGCCGCCAGTTCGGGGCTGGCATCATCACGGCCTTGATCAGAATTGAGGGGCGACCCCTGGGCGTGATCGCCAACAACCCGCTGCATCTGGGCGGAGCAATCGACGCGAACGCTGCCGACAAAGCGGCGCGCTTCATGCAGTTGTGCGACGCTTTCGGCCTGCCCATCCTTTCCTTATGTGACACCCCCGGTTTCATGGTCGGGCCGGAGGCGGAGCGGACTGCGCTCGTCCGGCACGTCTCTCGTATGTTTGTGACGGCGGGCAGCATCAGCGTGCCATTCCTCTCCGTCATCGTACGCAAAGGGTACGGATTGGGCGCGCAGGCGATGACCGGCGGTAGCTTCCATGCTCCCCTCTTCACCGTCGCCTGGCCCGGCGGAGAGTTTGGCGGGATGGGTCTGGAAGGAGCCGTGCGGCTGGGCTACCGCAAAGAACTCGCGGCGATCAGCGACCCGCAGGAGCGCCAGGCCGCCTTTGAAAAGATGGTCGCCGCCGCCTACCAGCAGGGGAAGGCGATCAATATGGCGTCCGCGATGGAAATCGACGAAGTCATTGACCCGCTGGACACACGGCGCTGGATTATCCAGGGCTTGCGCTCCGTCCCCACCTCTTCTCCTAGAGATGGTCGGCGGCGTCCATTCATTGACACCTGGTAAATGGCGCCCTCACTCATCGGTTTTGGCTGTTGCACGATGATCAGGCCGCATCTCTACTGCTACTGGTAAACCAGAGGAGCAACTTCCTCCTGGAGGAGACTGCTCATCACGCCTTCCGATTTTCTCTTGCCATGGCTGAGATCGTCTGCGTTGGTTCGAAACCCGGGACTTCAACACGATCCCCTGCTCTACACGAACACCCTTCTCCACATGTTGAAAGGTCGTGAGGCGACCGTGAAAATGAAATACGCACCTGTGAATTGCGGTAAGAAAGAGATGAGGGTCCTCTGTTACCATTACCCGTAGTGCCGACCACACTCAGGGCCGGAATAAGAAGCGCTTACATAGACGAGCGGGGAAGTCAAAGAGCGTAGCAACTTTCTTCTTGACGGAAATCTAAGTTGCAAAAACATATCAAATATGATATATTTTGAAAAGGGTAGGTGATGAGGAGCGAGCAGCCAGCGTATAAAAGGCAGTGGCGCGACTATCAGACCGAGAGCGGAGCACGACCCATAAAAGATTTCCTTCTGGGGTTACCAGATGAAGACCGAGCTGCTGTCCTGGAGGAAATGGAGTATGTGCGCGCACATGGGACATCCGTAGCACGCCATGTGCGTCAAGACATCTATGAGGTTCGTGCTTTCTACAACACCAAGGCCTATCGTATCCTTTTTGCGTGCGAAGGCCGTTTTCACCACATACTCCTGGCGTTAGAAGGCTTTCAGAAAAAGACGCAGCAGACACCGAGGACTCACCTGAAGCTCGCAGAACAACGACTGGCAGATTGGCGACGGCGAGGCAAAGCAAAGCGAGCTGGTCAGGAGAAGTGAAGGAGCGAGCAATGGAACAAGATTTTCTTGACGAGATGGTCGAGGAATCAACGAGGAAGAACTCCGAATTTCCCTCCTTAATGGAGGAAGCGCGCCAGCGCCGCGCGCTGCTGGACGCACTGGCTGCTGTTCGCAGTCGCTCTCACATCTCACAAAGTGCCATCGCCAAACAGATAAAGACTTCTCAGTCCGCTATTGCACGCTTAGAAGCCGGCATTGTCGATCCGCGCCTCTCGACGGTACAACGCTATGCGGCTAGCGTAGGCAAGCGCATCCAGTGGACACTCGTTGATGCTTAAGATCCCTCATTACTGCAGCGGCTGCAGATGTATCCTCACGGAAGAGCCGGGACAAGCCTTCACGGATAACCAGGATTGGAAGCGACGATAGAAATGAGTAAAACCAGCGGGCCCTCCAATGAGATTGACGACTACATTGCTGCGTTCTCTGATGAAGAGCGTCAAGAATATACCGTTGCGGAAACGGCCCTGGACCTGGTAAGCATTCTGCATCGCATCCAGCAGGAACGAGCGCTGACACAGCATCATGCGGCAGAACGAGCCACTTTACAACAGCAAGCCGTCAGCCGTCTGGAGAAAGCCGCTTCCAATGTCCAGTTAGGGACTCTCCAACGCTATCTCGGCGCGCTGGGATATCGTCTCGAGATCTGCGTCATTGACAATCATTCCGGCAACGTAGCAGGCAAGACTGCTCTTTCTCATACATAAGGGCAAACTGAAGCCTCTTCGTCTTTTAGCTCTTCTGCTTTTCTCCTGTGTAGAACACAAATCCTTACCAAGAATCTGTTTGCCCAAGCCTTGATGTTAAAAGTCAACGATTCCTACCATCTGCGCGCTCGAAATTTGCCGATGTTTACTCACGAGCCATCATATTGCTATTAAGAAAAGATTTTGCAACGGTGTATAGTTATCCACACCTCTCAGACTTATCCCTCCCTCACAGCAGTGCTGATATATGGCATTATCGGCACTGTTGTAGAAGTTTTAATGGGAAATGCAGCCGACAAAATGTTGACGATGGAGTCTTTCTCTGCTATTTTAGCAGTATTGGTAATCTATACTACTGACTTTGGGAACCACTAAAGCAACCATCGGTAGGCAAGTACGCAGAGTATTGGGAGTAGCTATCAGCATCCCTTTCCCGGAGGCAACATCGACTGTATCTTTCTGACCCAAGTGTCGGCGGAATTCGCCAAGTTGTGTTAGTAAATTTCTTACTTTAAGCAATAGGAGCTTGGAAGAAAAACATGCCTCGTTCTTTGCATCCAGATGCAAAAGCCATACTTGCACGATTAAAACAAGAAGGGATTACTGCTCTCTACCATTTTAGCAGCGTGGAGAACTTACCCGGTATTTGTCATATGGGAGCGTTATGCTCAAAACAGATGTTAGAAGAGGTGGGGAGATGGCCGTGCCCAGTTCCTGGTGGTGAGGGACCATCGCACCGCCTCGACCGATCTAATGGCAACTGGGACAAGGTTCCCCTGAATCTGACTCCCCATACTCCAATGGCATATCGCCGAAAGGGAAAAATACACTTTTGTTTCTTTATTATACGCCCTGAAGTAGCTACATGGTCAGAAGTTGTATTTACAGACTCAAATGCGGCGGGAACTACCAACCAACTTCGAGGTCACGGGGTCGTAGGATTGAATAATATCAAATTTGATGCTATGCGCTCAGATCCTCGCCCTTGGGATGATGAAGGGTGGAAACGACCTGTTCAAGCAGAAGTGCTGGTGCCAAACAGTATTCCTTTCGCCTCGGTGTCAGAAGTTGTCTTTATTAGCAGTGCTAGCATGAACTATAGCCAAAATCTGTGTGAGACATTTTCACACCCAAAGTTTTCTGTGAAAGCTCAGATCTTCACTGATTCTCCCCATGCTCCAGAGACAGCTATTAATTTTTCATATGTTAAAGAGTTCCTATTAATTGACCCAAAATTTAAACCAGATATGGTATACTTAGAAAAAGGGAACAAATATTCTAAATCGGCAAATAACTCCGTAAAGGTTATGGCACGAGTGAGCGCACTACCCGGTATTCAGGGAAAAGTTCTATTATGTAATATGTCCAGTAGCGCAGAGAATGTATTAGAAATTGCGGAATTTCCCGGAAAAGGTCCATATCGGCATGTATGTGATATACCCTTGAATGGTTTGCCTATCGGGGTTTATTTAGTAAAGTATTTTCTTGGCAATTTGTGCTGGGCTTCAATTAATTTTGAGGTGGTTCCGTAATTAGGAAAGAAGGTGCTATTGTGACACAACTGAACCTATTTGGTGAGCTACCTGAGCGATCAGCTAGACACAATGAAGTCCCATCTCTCGATAAATTCGAGGGTGCTCTACTTTGCGGCACTGTTGGAGATGCCCTCGGTTGGCCTACTGAGTTTCTGAGAACAACGAATGGTCGTAGACCTCCCTTCCATTTACCCGTGAAAGATTTTGTTTCGTGGGAAAAATTGGTGGGTGGCAAATGGTGGGGATATGATGAAAGAATTGGGCCAGGTGAATACTCTGACGATACGCAATTGACTTTAGCTGTTGCCCGTTGCATTGCACAAACCGGTCAGTTTGAGCCAGAGCGTTTTGCTTTCGAAGAACTTCCTTTATGGTTGCAATATGAACGTGGCGGTGGCAAATCGATAAAAACAGCGGCGAGAAGACTGATAGGGAAAAACGCCGATTGGCAGCACAATTTCTATAAGCAACGCGAACTTGATTACAAAACCGCAGGAGCAAACGGGGCTGCTATGCGGAATTTACCCATTGCACTGGTCAATGTCAATGATGAATCACGACTCATCAAAGACTCGTTTCTTAATGCTATCATTACGCACGGACATCCAAGAGCTATTCTTGGAGCCATTCTCTTTGCATTAGCAGTAAAGTATGCTCTCACAGCAACTTATGGGATTGCCATCAAACAATTTATCGAATATCTCCGAGATGGTATGAACAATGTTGGAAAGGCCATTACTGATGACGACCGACTAACTCGCTGGATTCACCTATGGGAAGAAGAAAAAGGTGCACAATCATTTCGGCAATCCTTCAAACAAACGTATCAGGAAGCCCTAAACTATCTCAAGAGCATAGACCAATATTTGAACGCTGATACTGAGTCCTATTATACTTTTGTAGGTGCCTTGGAACCCCTCACTAAAGGCTCAGGAATGGCAACTGTATGTGTTGCTATTTACCTTTTCATCAAATACCTTGAAGAACCTGAAACTGCCCTCATTACTGCTGTAAATATGCTGGGAAGTGATACTGATACTATTGGTATGTTCCTGGGAAGTTTATTAGGTGCATATCATGGAAAGAAAGCAGTACCGCTGCATCTATCTGCAGAAGTTCAGGATCGAGATTATCTTCTAAAAACAGCTCAATGGCTTCATTCAATAGCTGCAGGAGAGCAAGGAGATTTCATAGCCGAAAAACAAACTATCCAGCGAACAGATGCTTATTATAGAATATTAGCCTGGGAAATTGGCTTGCATGAGATGTTTTGGGATGTACTTAGAGAAGGGGGTATCGTAATACATCCCACATTAGGACGCGGAACCATCACAAAGACAGAAGTAAGGCCTATCAAGCGTGATGACTACGTTGCCAAACTCATTCACATAAAATTTGACTGTGGCCAGTCATGCATCTTTCATTCACGAGTAGAACATAGTGAGAAGGTTTCAGAAAGCCTAGCAAAAGAAGTCACTCGTGCATTGCTATAGCAACTGCAAAGAAGGTGGTCTATCAATTAATTTATCTACATATTCTGCTATTGGATGGTATTGGTGAGATCATGTAACTTCTCTATCAAGAATGAAACTTCTACTACGGATTTTCATACAAGTTCCAATCTTCGTCAAATGCTCTCCCTGTTTTGGCTACTTGGGCCATCCGTTTAAAAATCTGGCGTTTTAAGATTATAATTTCTCTCTCCAATCTTCCTTTGGTAAGTAACGATGGTTGATTGACTCAACTGTGCCAGTTGCTTGGAAGGGACAACTTAATTCCACTACTCGGAGCGTTTTTAGGGGACAATCTGGAATTATGGCAGAGCTTAACCATCGAAGTTTGAGTGTGGGCCTATCAACTTCAAGGCATAACTTAATTCCACAGGGGAGGACAACTTAATTCCGCGCCTACAGCTTGTTGTAGAAGATAAATAAAGTTGTTCTCTGGTAAATAAAGTTGTTCCGTTACCCGAGATTCTTAGGGGAAACACAAAGCAGATTGAAGTGTTTGTGTTTCCCCTTTTCGATTCGATTAGTGCCCCAGTTCTTGTAAATTTGGTTGTGTTGCAAAAATCTGAGAGGAACGCCAGGAACGTAACATCTCACTTTCCTGTTCAGCTTAGACAGCCATCTCAAACAGGCTGGCGATAAATGCCACCTGCTTCATGCTGTCTCCTTGCCATTTTCGCAACACAGCCGTCCCAGCGGGAATAAAGACAGCGCTCTCCATTGTTTCCTTGTAAGGAATGCATGTCCACACTTCTTCTATTTGTAATTGGAGCTTCCCCATCGCGCTCTCTCGCAGTCACTTGAAGATACGAGAAATGTAGCGCATATTGAACGTTTGTATCAAAAATAGTAGTCCACAAATGACAGCCAGAAAAAATCTCTTTTGAAGTTGAGGGAATGGGTGGTATAGTTGTATGCCTCAAGATAAAATCAGTATTCGCGGTGCCCGTGCACATAATCTAAAAAACATCGATGTGACCGTTCCCCGTGATAAGCTCGTGGTCATTACGGGTCTTTCGGGTTCGGGCAAGAGTAGCCTCGCTTTTAATACCATTTTTGCCGAAGGACAGCGTCGCTATGTCGAGTCATTGTCGACCTATGCACGGCAGTTCCTGGAGAGCATGGAGAAGCCAGATGTCGATTCTATCGATGGCTTGTCACCAGCTCTTGCGATCGGCCAGAAAGGGACAACACAGAACCCGCGTTCGACGGTCGGAACGGTGACGGAGATATATGACTACCTGCGTCTGTTATATGCCCGTATTGGTCATCCGCACTGTCCAAAGTGTGGGCGCGAGATCAGCCAGCAGACTGTCCAGCAAATGGTTGACGCGGTCCTCAAACTACCTGAAGGTTCGCGTATCATGCTGCTTGCGCCCTTAGTAAAGGAGCATGAAGGCGCATATGAACCTCTCTTTGATGAGGTGCGGCGCTCCGGCTATGTGCGCGTGCGAGTAGATGGCAAAATTGCTGATTTGAGTGACGAGATCGAGTTGGATAAGCAGAAAAAACATACGATAGATGTGGTAGTTGACCGGCTCGTAATACCTGAGGAGATTGACCCATCATTCCGCCAACGGCTGACGGACTCGTTGGAAACCACACTGAAGCTCGGCAGTGGCATCGTACTGGTGTCGATCATTGGGGGCGATGAGATACTGTTCTCTGAACACCCAACCTGTGTTTCTTGTGGTATCAGCCTGCCGGAAATTGCGCCACACACCTTTAGCTTTAATAGCCCACATGGCGCCTGCCCTACCTGTGCAGGTCTTGGCGTGCTGCAAACCGTCGATCCCGAACAGATGGCCGATCAATCGGCGATGGACACGATAAATCGGACCCAACGGTTCGTTGGAGTCGAGGGGACTCCTCCGTCCTGGGGCGATGAGATTGAAAGCTCTGTATCCGCACGCATCTGCCCTGATTGTCACGGCACTCGACTCAAGCCGGAAGCACTGTCTGTCACAGTTGGTGGACGCAATATTGCGCAGGTGACACAACTCTCCATTGAACAAGCACAGCGGTTTTTCCTGCTCAGCGAAGCGAAGCAGAGCGCGTATCAATTCTTCGTGTCTGATACTCAGACTTCCATCGATCCGCATGGGCTGGTGGTCGAGGTGCGACTTTCAGAACGTGAGCGTTTGATAGCGCGCCAGTTGCTCAAAGAGATCTCGGCACGCCTGCAATTCCTGCTGGATATGGGCCTGGATTACCTGACATTGGACCGGGCAGCAGCCAGTCTTTCTGGCGGCGAGGCGCAGCGGATTCACCTGGCAACCCAAATCGGCTCCGGGCTGACAGGAGTGCTTTACATTCTTGATGAACCGAGCGTTGGTCTACACCAGCATGACAACGCGCGCCTGATTAAGACGCTTACACGTTTGCGTGATCAGGGGAACTCCGTGCTAGTGGTCGAGCACGACGAGGAAACGATGCGTGCGTCCGATCATATTGTTGAGATGGGTCCTGGTGCAGGCGAACATGGTGGACAGGTTGTCGCCCAGGGCACTTATCAAGAGATCATGGCCAATAGCCATTCGCTGACCGGTGATTACCTGGGGAGGCGCAAATGGATTCCCCTGCCCGAGCAGAGGAGAGAGGGCAATGGGCGATCGTTGACGATCAAAGGTGCACGCGAACATAACCTGAAAAATGTGACGGTCGATATTCCTCTCGGGAAGTTCGTGGTGGTGACCGGCGTTTCCGGCTCTGGCAAGAGTACACTTATCACCGATATCCTGTACCGGAAGCTAGCCAGTACCTTCTACCGTGCGCGTGAAAAGCCAGGTGCACATGATTCTATCGAAGGTCTGGAGCACCTGGATACAGTGATTGGGATTGATCAGTCGCCCATTGGTCGTACACCGCGCTCGAATCCTGCGACCTATTCAGATGCCTTCACGGGTATACGAGGCCTCTTCGCGAAGGTACCGGAGGCGCGTATTCGCGGTTACCAACCCGGTCGCTTCTCATTAAATGCGAAGGGTGGGCGGTGCGAAGCTTGTCAAGGCGAGGGTCTCGTCAAAATTGAGATGAACTTCCTGCCTGACGTGTACGTGCCATGTGAGGTGTGTCAGGGCAAGCGCTACAATCGCGAGGCACTAGAGATTCGTTACAAGGGCAAGAATATCGCCGATGCACTGGAGATGCCGGTGGAAGAAGCGATGGGCTTTTTCGCGAAAGTGCCTTCCGTCTTCAAGAAGCTGAAGGCGCTCTACGATGTCGGTCTGGGCTATATCCGCCTGGGTCAACCTGCCACAACGCTCTCTGGTGGTGAGGCACAGCGTGTCAAGCTGGCGCGGGAACTCGCGAGGCCCGCAACGGGCCGCACAATGTATATCCTGGATGAGCCCACAACCGGGCTGCACTTTGCCGATATTGAGCGGCTCTTGCATGTGTTGGAGCGCCTGGTAGATGCGGGGAACTCGATCATCGTCATCGAGCATAACATGGAAGTAGTGAAGAGCGCCGATTGGATTATCGATTTAGGGCCAGGAGCAGGCAACGCCGGAGGTCAGGTGATTGCTCAGGGGACACCAGAAGACGTCGCAGAGAACGGACGGTCATTGACCGGTTCCTACCTCAAGCGTATGTTCCTTGAGGACGCGGTGAGAGCATATGCTCGTCAGCCGAGCGAGATTGCGGCGTAACCTACTACTTATCGCGTCAGAGGATGAGCCAGCTTCGCGTTCTCTGTCGGGTGTAGAGATACCCTCATTCTTCCGGGCTCTCTCCTCTTCGAGCAAATTTGCCTGAAAGGAGGATCGATTCTGTCCTCCTTTCAGGATATACTTGAAGGAGAAGAAGAGTCAAGTACAAAGAAAGAGGAAAGCAACCATGACGACCATGCAGATGAAACTCGAACTGATTCCGGTACCTGTCACAGACGTTGACCGCGCCAAGGCTTTTTATACGGAGAAGATCGGCTTTCATGCTGATTTTGACCAACAGGTCCGGGAGGACCTGCGCTTTGTCCAGTTGACCCCTGCCGGTTCGGCCTGCTCCATCGTGATTGGGGTGGGCATCACCACCATGCAGCCCGGATCCCTCGAAGGGCTTCTTATGGTGGTCCCGGACGTGAAAGTCGCCCGCGAGGAACTGGTCAAACGGGGCGTTGACATCAGTGAGATCGATGTGCAGGTTTGGGGGTCTTTTGCCTATTTTCGTGATCCTGATGGCAATCGCTGGTCCTTGCAGCAACTCCCCAGTCGCACCTAGCTTCCAAGCAGGCGCTCGTTCGGCAGCTCCAGGGGTGGAAGATGACAGTACTGTTGCTCTCTCGCCGATGAAGGCCTATGAGGAACACCGGAGTGGGAATGCACACTCCGGTGTTCCTCATAGCCCAATCTTTTGTGAGTAAGCAAGCGGGCAAATGTTCACCCGTCAGGCACTTCCCATTCGTCTTTCGAGCATCGGTTATGGCCTGACTGCCTGGTAGTGAAGTCCAACCACCCCTGCCTGGAACGTCTTGGCTTCGAGCAGCTTCAGCTTCGTCGGGTCCTTGATGTCTTGAAAGAGCGGGATTCCACCACCTAAGACAATCGGATTGAGAAAGAGGCGGTATTCATCAATCAAGCCCAGATGCATAAATGCATGGGTCAATCTGGGACTCCCGAAGATCATGAGGTCGAGGCCAGGCTGTTGTTTAAGTGATGCAATTTCTTCCGCGATGTGGTCTTTCACCAGCCGTGAATGCTTCCATTCCGCATGAGAGAGCGTTGTTGAAAACACGATTTTGGAGACATTCTCGACCCAGTGAGCGTGTGCGAGGTCGCGTGGCGAGGCCTCTGGGTCCGTGAGCACTGTTGGCCAATAACTCTGCATTCCCAGGTAGGTGACACGTCCATAGAGAGCCGTGTCCACGTTCCTGAAGAGAGCGTCGACATAGGGGTTCAGTTCTTCATCCACGATAGCCCACTCCAATTCTCCGTTTGGTCCTGTCGTGAAGCCATCGAGTGAGACATGCATAAATGAAATGACTTTCCTCATGGTATACTCCTTTGATGACACGTCGAAGCCATTCATGGTAAAGCGTCAATTCGCACGAGAGAGTGACAATGGCTCACTGATCATTCTATTCCTTGTGGCAAGAGGCAAAACGGAAAAAGAAAAACCTTCTCTCGTCAACACTACTGTTGAGAATGGAAAAGCCGGGTATTCACCACTTAGGATGAGTGTTCCGGGGCCGTATACAGAGCGATGCGATTGCCGACTGGATCAGCAAAGACCGCGAACCAACCGTGAGGAATCTCGGTTTTCGGCGTCAGCGTTTTCGCTCCCAGAGCTTCCGCGTGAGCCAGCGTGGCGTCGATATCGTCGGTGGAGACGTATATCAACACCTCGCCAATCCTGGCACCCGTCGTCTCCCCCACCTCGACAAAAGCGCCTCCAGGGCCGCCCTGCGGGTGGAACATATGAGAGTTGCGGGTTGGATCGACCTGAATCTGCCACCCAAACACATCTGCATAGAAGGTGCTGGCGGTCGCTGGATCGATGGCTGGGATTTCCACATGACAAATTGGATGGTCTGACATCTTTTCCCCTTTCTGATGTGGAGTACTAAAAATGAGATTAAGATAAACCGTGCTGCTCCTTAACTGGTTGGTAGGTGAGCAGCACGACGCCAGAAAGGAACGTCCTGCTCTCGACCAGGTGAAGCGTCGTCTTCTCGCTCCCATCTGGGAAGAGACGCTTCCCGCTGCCCAGGACCACCGGAAAGACCATCAGGCGATATTCGTCGATAAGGCCTCGCGCGTGAAGCGCGTGGACTAGTTGACCGCTGCCGAACACCAGGATATCCTGACCGTCCTCCTGCCTCAATCTGGACAGTGCTTCCGCCAGGTCGCCCTGGAGTAGCGTGGCATTCCAGGTCATGTTCGAGAGGGTCGTTGAAACGACATATTTGGGCAGGCTGTTCATTCTCTCCCCATACGCTCCTGTTCCGGGCATCGTCGGCCACGCAGCGGCAAACCCTTGATAGGTCCGGCGGCCCAGCAGAAGGGCATCGGCTTTGAAAAGTTCCTCAACTTTAAACTGCTGCTGGTCTGCACTGCCAAACTGGAAGCTCCAACCGCCGTGTTTGAACCCTTCAGCACCGCCTGGATCTTCCATGACACCATCCAGGGTCACAAACTCGGAAACAATGACTTTTCTCATGGGGGTTGCCTCTCTTTCATACTCAATAGGCTGCTTCCACGGCTCACAAGGAGCAACCGTCCAGGATCTTATCGATCCTCGTTGCGCGTCGGTTTGCTCCGGTCGAGCGAGAGCAGCGTCAACTCAAACGACTCGTTGCATGCTCATGCAACGAGCTTCTCGTCCTTCCACCAGAAGCATACTCTGTTATTGGACTTGTGAAAAGAGCCATTTTTCGCTATACAGAAGAGGCCATTACGCATGGATCTCGATATGATGAGAGTAGCACACCAGAAGTGTGACCTCTGTGCCAAGCAAGATGGGGTTTGAGTCCTGACAGAACCTACTCTGTCAGCCAAGCATAAGTACCTTGATTAGTGGTATCATAATTCCATGAGTGCATACCAGACCGACTCCCGCATCGACGAATACATTCATACTCTCCCTGGCTGGCAGCAGGATATTTGCCGCCAGGTGCGAGATCTGGTGCATGCCGCCGACCCGGACGTGGCCGAGACTATCAAGCGCACAAAGCAGCCATATTTTACGCTGAATGGCAACATATGCGCGCTGCTCGGAGCTAAGGATCATATCAACATTTTCATCTACGACCCCATCGTGCCCGATCCCGAGGGCATTATTAACCAGGGACAAGATAACCTGACAGCGCGGGCGATTCAAGTCCGTCAGGACGAAACCATCAACAAGCGCGCCCTGTTGAATCTCTTTAAAGCCATTATCGCCAATAACCGCGCGGGCGGGTGGCGCAAGCTTAAAGGGAGTCAGTAGCGACCTGAAGGCTATGGGATGCTCGAGACGGTTATCTGGGTTCTCACCTGATTAACCACGGGCAGCCAGTTATATTTAAAAGCTGATGATAACACAATCGTTGTTAAGACTAGCGCGAGATGGTACCGATTTCCAGGCCATAATTGAATTCATCTCTCCAAGGTTTCCCTTCCACAAAACGTGTTGCCCGGAATGGGAATAGGTCAACGGTTGTCGCTCTTCCCTCAGTAATAAGCTCTGTCAGGCACTTGCCTATTGCTGGACTTGTTTTGAAAGAGGTGCCGCTATCGCCCGCCACACAGAAAAGGCCCTCATATACCTGAATATCACCGAGAACTCCTCGCTTGAGGAATTTGAGCGCGAGGTGCTTACTCATCCAGTTTTTCACTTGCAATCAGAACATCCTTGAGCCACTCATCGACAGCCGCTTGGAGCTGCTTGTTTCTCCACTGATACCATGCTTGCAACCATCGATCATCGACCAGATGTAACGTATCTTTAAAGCGGCGAAACGCACCTCTGCCGTTTAATGCGATGGATAATTTTTCGGCGGCCTGTTCGTCGGCTGGAGCGACCATTTCGTCCACAAAATCGACCATCCACTGGTAGGCTTCATGGGAGGGGATGCGCTCAATGGCAACATAATCGTTGCTCCCATCGATTTCTTCCAACAAGCGCTCATCCTCCTCGGACAGACCGAGATATTCTGAAAAGAAGACTACTTCGCCTGTGACCAGGTTCAAGAAATGCATGTTTGCCAGGTCCGAGTCTTCCATCGCCATTTCAAGCATGTCCCGGTCAACAGATTTTCCGTTTGGAAGTGTAATCATGTGATACTCCTCCTAACGAGCAGGTTTCCATCCCGCCATCCCGCACAGCGATTGACAGCAGAGCCTGCCGTATGCTATCTTCTACTCATCAACGATTTTATGCGTGGCTCGTATTTGTCTCCTATTATACGATGTCTCTGACATCCTCCGCAGAGCACAGTTATATTCCTCGTCATTTGAGAAAGGGCAGGCACAACATGGGCATTGCAACGATGATCGGCGCATCGATCAAACGGCGTGAAGACCCCCGTCTGATTACCGGGCAGGCAACATATGTTGATGATATCAAACTGATTGGGATGCTCCATATGACCGTTCTCCGCAGTCCATACGGGCATGCACGCATCACGAGCATCGAGACGGAGGCGGCACGCAAACATCCCGGCGTCGTGGCCGTCTACACTGCCGAGGACCTCAAAGGCAGGGTTGGTAATATGTCGGTGGGCGTGCTCCTTCCTCCCCACATCGAAAAAGGCATGGGAAGGCGTGGCCCACTGGCCGAGGGCAAGGTGCGCTTCTATGGCGATCCGGTTGCCGTCGTTATCGCGCAAGACCCCTATATCGCCTACGATGCTCTCGAGCTGATCGATGTTGACTACGAGCTACTTCCCGCGGCCATCGATGTTGAGCAGGCGATGCAGCCTGGCGCGCCTGTGCTCTATGAGGAGTTCGGTACCAATCTGGCTTTCTCTCAGCATCCACCTACCGAGGAGATAGACGAAGTTTTCGCGCAGACCCTCGCTGAGGGAGGTATCGTCGTGAAGGCTCGCCTGGTCAATCAGCGCCTCATTCCCGCGCCAATGGAGACACGTGGCGTGGTGGCCGAGTTCCGCAAGGCCGATAAGTCAATGACGATGTGGAGTTCGACACAGCTGCCACACGTGCTGCGCAACTATCTGGCCGAACAATTGGGGCTCCTCCAGTACCAGCTGCGCGTGATTGCTCCCGAAGTGGGGGGTGGCTTTGGCTGCAAACAAGATATTTATCCCGAAGAGGCCCTGGTCGCCTTTGCTGCCATGCAAACGGGCCGTCCGATAAAATGGATTGAGGGCCGCAACGAGAGTTTCACGTCCACCGTTCACGGGCGCGGCCAGGTCGACTACATCGAGGTCGCTGCTACGAGGGATGGCAAGGTGACAGGGCTGAAGGTCCACGTCATTTCCGACCTCGGTTCCTATCTCCAATTCTTCACCGATATCATCGCCCTGGCCCTCACACTGCCCATGGTCGATGGCTGTTATGACATTCCCCATACGTATACCGCTCTCGATCTCGTCTTTACCAACAAAACGCCCACCGATGCGTATCGCGGCGCCGGTCGTCCAGAGGCGACGTATTTGATAGAGCACGCGATGAACCTTGTAGCCCGCGAACTGGGCAAAGACCCGGCAGAGGTACGCTTCACCAATTTCATTCAACCGGAGTCGTTCCCACACAAGCTCTCAGCCGGCCCCACTTATGATAGCGGCGCGTATGCCACCGCTCTCGAAAAGGCTATGGCACTGGTTGACTACGAGCACTTGCGGGCCGAGCAAGCCCAGAGACGTGCGGAAGGCAAACTGGTGGGTATTGGCCTCTGCACCTACGTGGAGATTTGTGGCCTTGGTCCCAAGGGCTCCACTCCTTTCGGGGCCTTTGAGAGCGCACGTGTTCGCGTCGAGCAGTCAGGGACCGTCATGGTGTACACAGGCATCTCTCCTCATGGACAGGGGTCAGAGACGACCTTTGCGCAAATTGTCGCCGATGAGTACGGTATCCCGGTAGAAAAAGTCATGATCTTGCATGGTGACACCGACTCCACTCCCGAAGGCCGCGGCACCTATGCGAGCCGCTCAACGGCCGTCGGTGGGCCCGCCCTCTTCACCGCCTTGCAAAGGCTCAAGGAGAAGATGAAGAGTATCGCCGCCGGCCTCCTGGAGGCCAGTGCCTCGGATGTGACGCTGGAAGAGGGGAAATTCTTTGTCACCGGCTCGCCACAAAAATCGGTCGCGTTCGACGAGGTTGCACTGACCGCCAATACCTCAAACTCGCTCGCTAAAGGTATCGAACCTGGACTGGAGACAACGGCCTTCTTTGAGGCGGAAAATTTCACCTTCCCTTTCGGCGCGCATATCTGCACGGTGGAGATCGACAAGGACACCGGCGAGGTGGAGATCACCCGCTACGTCGCGGTAGACGACTGTGGCCGCCAGCTCAATCCCATGATCGTCGCCGGTCAGGTTCACGGTGGCATTGCGCAAGGCATCGGTCAGGCGCTCTGCGAGGGCGTCGTTTACGGCGAGGATGGGCAATTGCTCACGGCATCCTTCATGGATTACGCGCTGCCGCTCTCCTCAGCGCTGCCAGTCTTCGAGCTTGACCATACGATGACACCTACGACCGTCAACCCACTGGGTGTGAAGGGAGTTGGTGAGGCGGGTACGATTGGCTCGACTCCCGCAGTGGCCGCTGCAGTGGCAGATGCGCTGGGTGTGGCAGAAGTTGAGATGCCCTTCAGGCCCGAAAAACTGTGGAAGATCATTCACACACCTGCAACGCCTTTCCCTCCTGGCCTGGATGCTCAACAGTAATATCGGGAGGCATATGAAAGGACTTAGAACATGGATGAACTCGTTTATACCTCGGCGACATCACTGGCGCAAGCTATTCGTGATAAGCAGGTTTCCTCGCAAGAAGTAGTAGAAGCCCATATCCATCGTATCGAAGCTGTGAATCCACAACTGAACGCGGTCGTGCAGTTGACTGCTGAAACTGCTCTTACACAGGCCAGGCAGGCCGATGTTGCTCTTGCTCGTGGGGAGATCACCGGGCCACTGCACGGCGTCCCAATCACCATCAAAGACTCGTTCGATACCAGGGGTGTAATCTCGACAGCAGGCACTAAAGGCCGCGCATCCTATATCCCGCAACAGGATGCTACCGCTGTGGCGCGTATGCGTGCAGCAGGAGCGATCTTGCTGGGAAAGACCAACCTTCCAGAGCTATCTCTGGCGTATGAGTCCAACAATCTCATCTACGGACGAACGAACAATCCCTATGATCTCTCACGCACACCCGGGGGGAGTAGCGGAGGGGAATCCGCAATCATCTCAGCCGGGGGATCGCCCCTGGGTTTGGGCACTGATGGGTTTGGTAGCATTCGCATACCCTCCCATTTCTGCGGTATCGCCGGTCTCAAGCCAACGTCAGGGCGCATACCTTTCACCGGCCTTCTGCCTCCTGGTTTTGGAGCATCCGCTAAATTACGCCATGTTGGTCCCATGGCCAGGTATGTGGAAGACCTGATCTTAACGCTCCCGATCCTGGCTGGAGTAGATTGGCGCGATCCCGCAACTATCCCAATGCCGCTTGACGACCCCAGGAATGTGGAACTCAAAAGCCTGCGCGCAGCGTTCTACACTGAGAACGGCATCATGACTCCTACACCCGAAACCACCGGGATTGTGCGAACCGCGGCCCATGCCCTTGCCGATGCCGGTACATTTGTGGAGGAGGGGCGTCCCGCTGGCATTGAACAAAGCTATGAATTCTTTCGCGATCTCTTCGCTGCGGATGGCGGCGCGGGTGTACAGCGGCTCCTGCAGATGGCGGGAACGACAGACATTCACCCCTTTGTGCAACAGTTTGGAGAGATCCTGCACCCCTATGCAATGACAAGTGCTGAATTCAGCAGCCTTCTTGTGCGCTGGGACATGTTCCGCAGCGCTCTACTCTCATTCCTCGAGAAGTACGATGTGATCATTTGCCCTGTGTGCGCAACGCCAGCGTGGCCCCATAGCTCTACCATTACCGAAGAGCAGTTCTTTGCCGGCAGTTACTCAATTACCTACAATCTGACGGGGTGGCCCGCAGTTGCTGTGCGTGGCGGCACGTCGCCAGAAGGGTTGCCCATTGGAATACAGGTAGTAGCGAGACCCTGGCGCGAAGATGTCGCGCTGGCAGTTGCGCAACACCTCGAGACTGTTTTAGGTGGTTGGCAGCGTCCTAACTTATAGGAGTGTACATAACAGGAACGCCAGTTCGATATCCCTGTGCTGGCTACTTGAAACATCTGCTCCAGAAGCGTACCACCCCTGTGAGCAAGGTGGAGTCAGTAGCGAATGAAGTTGTCAGAGAGAAGGAACAGCATATGAATAGCAGGCTTGGTCCAGGTGGGAGAGGCTTTGATGCCGCCTACACAGGCCTTCCCCCATGGGATATTGGTCGTCCACAGCAGGCGTATGTGGAACTTGTACAGACAGGGAAGATACACGGATCAGTGCTGGATGTAGGGTGTGGCACGGGCGAGCATGCCCTCTACTTGGCACAACACGGCCATGAGGTCTGGGGCATTGATTCCTCGCCAACTGCCATCCAGAAGGCCCAGCAGAAAGCGGCTGCTCGTGGAATTACTGTCACCTTCCGGGTGGCCGATGCGCTGCAGTTGCAGGCGTTAGGCAAGACCTTTGAGACGGTCATTGATAGTGGCCTCTTCCATGTCTTCTCGGACGAAGAACGGTTGCCCTTTGTCCAGAGCCTGGCAAGCGTGCTCAAGTCCGGAGGAACCTATTACTTGCTCTGCTTCAGTGATCAAGAGTCAAGCAGTGGTCCAGGGCCCAGGCGGGTGTCACAAGCGGAGATCTATGCTACCTTCGGCCAGGAGTGGCGCGTCAAGCAGATCCGTGCCACGCGCTTTGAGACGACAAGTGGACAGGGAGCAGCGGCCTGGCTCGCCTCCATCAGTCGTGTGTGAGCAGAGACGAGAGCAGTGGCAAATTATCCCAGAAATGTGCCATGATAGATACACAGAGTATTGATCTCATTCCTGAACAGGAGAGCACGTATGCCCCAGACACTCACCTTTGGCCTCTTCTCGCTCAATAGTGGGGCGTGTAGCTACCCGGCAACGGCAGCACGAGTCGCGCAGGCAGCCGAAGCGACCGGCTTTGACTCGCTGTGGGCCGGAGAACACGTGGTGCTGCCCGATCCCCGGGTGCCACCCTCACCACTGGCACCCGAAGAGCGCATCCTGGACCCCATCGTCACGCTCACCTTTCTGGCCGCACAGACCAAACGGGTGCTGCTTGGCACAGGCATCATCATCCTGCCACAGCGCAATCCCCTTGTCCTGGCCAAGGAACTGGTCAGTCTCGACGAACTCTCCGAAGGACGGCTCCTCTTTGGCCTCGGGGTGGGCTACCTGGAACCAGAGTTTCGTGCACTTGGCATTCCCTTTGCCGATCGGGGAGCACGCAGTAAGGAGTACCTGGCAGCGATGCGTGCCATCTGGCGTGAGCCAAAACCAGCCTATCACGGCCAGTTTGTCTCCTTTGCCAACGTGCAGGCACACCCCCAGGGCAATATCCGCATCGTGATGGGTGGGCGTTCCCCTGCGGCATATCGTCGGGCCGTTGAGTATGCTGTCGGCTGGTATGGTTTTGCCCTGGATCTGGAAGGGACTGCTCGTGCCCTGCAAGGTTTGCGCGAGGCGGCAGAGCGCTACCGGCGTCCAGCCGAATTGGGACAGCTGGAGATCAGCGTCACGCCAAGGGGACCAGTCAACCGGCAGACGGCCGAGCAGTTTGCTGCCCTGGGCGTGCATCGGCTCATACTCGCTCCCCCGCCTCATGCCAGTGCGTCAGAGCTCGAAGCGTTTGTGGAGAACGTGGGAACCACGCTGATCGGGCACATCTGATCCAGGCACCAACGGTAACGCATCTGCAAGGGAACGAGGCGATGAGATATCCTGCGCAGAGGAAACACGAACTGCTGGGCGAGTGTCCCCGAACTTGTCCGATAGTAGCCATTTTCGCAATCCGGCGGCTACCGAGGATCCTCGGTAGCCGCCGGATTGCGAAAATGGCTACTTCCTACTTCATGATCCTGGTTTTGCTTCTCTCAGGGAGGCAAAGACGCGCTCGGGCGTCATCGGGATCTGCGTCATCCGCACCCCGACCGCATCCCTGATGGCATTGGCGATGGCCGCGGCCACCGGCACCACGGGCGGTTCGCCCACACCTTTGGCACCGAACGGGCCAAGTGCAGACGGCACCTCTACCAGGAGCGTCGTGATAGTGGGCGCGTCCTGGCTGTACGGCAGCGCGTAGTCCATCAGCGTCGAAGTGAGCAATTGTCCATCTTCGCCGTAGACCATGCCCTCCAACAGCGCCCAGCCAATGCCCTGGACCACCCCGCCGTGGATCTGCCCCTCCACCTCCGCCGGGTTAATGGCGCGCCCAACGTCCTGGGCCGCCACGTAGTCGAGCACGCGTACCTCGCCCGTCTCGGGATCAACAGCTACCTTCGCCAGGTGCGCGGCGAACGCCGGTGAGGGGACGCGAATAGCGGAGCGCCCGCGCCCATAGACTGGCTCGTAGGGGGCGCCAAAGCGCATTGTGTTCGCGGCGATCTGCTGCAATGTGACATATTTCTCAGGCACGCCCTTCACCAGTACCTTGCCTTCCCGAAGCTCCATGTCATCAGGGGACGCCTCTAGCATCTCGGCTGCAATAGCAAAGACCTGGTTGCGCGCATCTCGCGCAGCCGCCAGCGTCGCTGTCCCCACCGTATAGGTTGTCTTGCTGCCGGCAGAAAGGCCGCTATAGGGCATCGAATCGGTGTTATCATGAGTCACATAGATGGCTGAGGTTGGCACGGACAACTCCTGCGCGGCGATCAGTGCCAGTGAGGTATCTGAGCCGGAAACATCGACACTACCCACTACCACAGTAAAGGTGCCATCTAACTCCAGCCGGCAAAGGGCTGCAGCAGGCTCCGTTCCACCAGACCAGCCCCCAACGGCGAGACCTATTCCCACCTTCCAGCCCTTCAGTTCCTCTGGTACTTGCAGCCTGGCCTGCTCGCGCTGCGCCCACAACGGGTGCTGCTGGATCTGCTCAAGGCACTCCAGCAGGCCGATGCGCGGCCAACTTCCACGCATGAGATTCGGGTCACCCTCTTTGAAGGCATTGATCTGGCGGAACTGAAGGGGATCCATCTCTAACTGCTGGCAGAGTTCTTGCACCGTCGATTCCAGGGCGAAGTAGGCCTGCGGACCGGATGGGGCCCGATAGGCACCGGTACCAGGCTTGTTGGTTTGCACCACATCGCAGCGGATGTTCAGGTTGGGACAGCGATAGACGCTGGCAAAATGGAAGCCACTGAAGCCAGCAAGAGGATTGGGGTAGGCACCCGAATCGAGAATCATCCTGGCCTGGATAGCGGTGAGCGTCCCGTCCCTCTTCGCGCCGAGTTTGATGGTGATCACCATCTGTGGTGCGGGGTTCCCGGCCAGCAGGTCTTCCCGGCGTGTGTAGACCAATCGTACCGGCTTGCGCAGGCGATGCGCTACCACCGCCGCCAGCGGCTCAAGTAGCGTCTCCTTCCCGCCGAATCCCCCACCAATCGGCACAGGCTCGACGCGGATCTGTCGCTCAGGCATCTTGAGCGCCTGGGCGACTGCCGAGCGCACATAGAATAACCCCTGCGTGCTAGGCCAGATCACCATGTGATGGCCAGATGGGCTCGGCGCGACGGTGACCGAATGTGTCTCCATATAGGACTGGTGGACCGGGTGGGTGCGATAGAGGCATTCGACTACCACCTCGGCCTCGCGCAGACCAGCCTCGATATCACCCATCTCCAGAGGGGGTGTCTGGCTGACATTCGGCGAAAGCCCCTCTCCCTCGCTCGATATGGCTCGAGGAATGCCGGCATGTCCTTCTCCATTAGCAGCTTCGAGCGGACGAAGAGAGCGAGCCGGAGATGAATCTGGCCGCGTGGCGGCTTCGGGATCGATGACCGCAGGCAGCAGATCGTAATCGACCTCCACGGCGTCGGCTCCATCCTGGGCGCTCGCCTCAGTCTCGCCGACCACGATGGCCACAGGGTGCCCGCACCACACTACTTCATCCTGCGCCAGGGGAGATTGCGCGCGGGAGAGCAGGTCTACCTGGGCCATACCCAGCGTTTCAGCAGTAAAAGCGGCTACAACACCTGGTATGGACAGGGTGGCCGACGTATCGATGTTCAGAAGACGTGCATGGGCATACGGGCTGGTGACCAGACGCGCATAGAGCATACCTGGCAGCGCCTGATCTCCCGCGTAACGTGCCCGGCCGGTCACTTTATCGGGCCCGTCCTGGCGGGGGAGCGACGTGCCAACCAGAACAGGTTGCGCTTGCTGTTGCGTTGTTCGCATCAAAGGGGAAATCCCTCCTTCTATCTATCTACTCTTGTCATCCTTGACTACCTGCTACGTGTTGGACCATATCATGCGTCAAATCCCGCATCTGGGGATAGGTAGCTATATACTTATCGACGTAGAACTGATACTCTTGGTGCCGCGCGGGGTCCGGCTCAATCCAGCGGGCGGGGTGGACCATATGGCGGGCGGCTTCCTGGATACTCGGGTACGTTCCGGCACCCACCGCCGCCAGGATGGCCGAGCCCAGGACCCCCGCATCGGCGACCTTGGTGAGAGAGATGGGCACGCCACTCACGTCGGCATGGGTCTGCATCCACAACTGGCTCTTGACCGGGCCGCCGCTCGCGATGATCTCTTTTGGGACGAAGCCTTTTTCGCGTAGTGTCCGAAAGATGTGCTCAGTGCCATAGCAGATCCCCTCTATAATCGCCCGGTAGATATGCTTCGCCTCGTGCCGGAGGGAAAGGCCCCAGATCATCCCGCGCGCTTGCGAGTCAGTATAGGGGGTGCGGTTGCCCTGCCAGTAATCCAACACCATCAGCCCCTCCGAACCCAGGGGCACGCTCTCCGCACGCCGGTTGAGCAGGTCATAGGCCGAGATGCCTTCCTGGCGAGCCGCCTCAATTTCAACGCCACAGAACTGATCCCGGAACCATTTGACGACGGAGCCGGTGGAAGTCTGGCTACCTTCTATCGTGTACTGGCCGGGTAGCACGGCGTCGGTGAAGGCGCCAAAGAATCCAGGACTGTAGATGGGCTTTGCGGCCTGCCCGAGAATGACATGCGAGGATCCGGTGATGAGGGCGACCTTGCCCGGCTCCAGCGCATTCAGACCTACCATTCCCACGTAGGCGTCCACTCCGCCTTCAGCAATAGGAATACCAGGGGGCAGGCCAAACTCCTCGGCTGCTTCCTTGCGGAGCCTGCCAACTACGACCCCCAGGTCCAGCACTTCCTGGGGAAACTTCTCGAGAAGGTCGCCCAGCCCGACAGCCTGGTACAGACTTACCGGAAAACCGCCGGCGTTGCGGTCGTAGTACCATTTGGCGCTAGTAGTGTTAATGCTTGCTGCCCATTCGCCGGTGAGGCGGTGAGTCAACCATTCGGTGTACTCACAGATGTGTTTCGCGGCGGCATAGGTGTCCGGTTCGTTCTCTTTCAACCAGAGGGCCTTGCAGGGCATCCACTCCGCCGAAACGTTGGTGTAGCCGTTATACTTGAGCGCCGGGTCCCCGGTCTCGGCCACCCGGCGCGCCTGGTCGACCGCGCGCACGTCCATCCACATGAGGGCCGGCCGCAAGACGCGGTCGCGCGCATCCAGCGCGACGACCGTCGGTGAGGTGCAGTCTAACGAGATGCCGGCGACGGCTTCGGGGGCAATACCGCTTTGGGCCATTGCCTTCCTCACTGCCGCCACCAGGCACGCCCACCACTCGGCGGGGTTCTGCTCGGCCCAACCGGGGTGCGGGTGCTTTAAGGCATACGGCTCGGCTGCGAAGGTTATCGGGGTGCCCTCGGGGTCGAAGATACCGACCCGCATGCTCTCCGTTCCGCCATCAAACCCGAGAAAGTAAGGTCCGTCAGTCATGGTTATCCTCCTAACTGGTAGCTAGCTCTAAAATCTCCTGTTTCTTGCTTTCGCTTCCGCACCCGTGCCCCAAAGAACGTATCTCAGGACATATTCAGTCACCTGTTTCGTATATTTGTTCATTTGGAGGCGCGTTCTGCGGGCCGAAGAACGAATCCCAGGGCATGTTCAGAGGCTCATCTTTGGCAATGACCGCGTGCAGGTGGCGCAACAGGGGGAAATCTTCGGGTTTGATGATCCCGCGCCCGGTGAGCTTGGGCAGGGCGCCCCCGATGACCACGATCGCTGCCGCGCCCTCTAGCGTGACCCCGGGCATGCGCTTTCGCACCTCCGAGAAGGTCAGCCCGGTACCCACCAGTCGCCCCGCGCGCACGTTGCGCCCACCCTGGCTCGTCACGTACATATCGCCCACACCGGCCAGCCCTATGGGCGTCTCGGGCCGACCGCCGAGTAACCGCATCATCTGTACGATCTCCACCGCCCCCTCAGCGAACAGGGCCGCAGAGTAGTTGTAGCTGCGGTCTCTGCTCCCCGACTGGTGCTCCCGCTCCAGCATGCCCTCCGCGAAACCGGCCCCCAGCGCGTAGCAGTTCTTCAACGCCGCGCACACCTCCACCCCAAGGAAGTCGGTGGAGGTCCAGACGTGGTAGTAGTCAGTGCGGAAAAGTGTTGCCAGCTTCCTGAGGACATCCGCGTCCCTGCCCGCGAAGACCACACAGGTGTCGTGCCGCCGTGCGGCCACCTCGCCTGCGATGGACGGGCCGCCTATGGCAGACCAGGAGACCTGCTGCCGCAGGTCCGGCGGCACCCCTTCGGCCAGCACCTCGGGCAGGATGCGCAGATCGCCGTTCTCGGCGGCCTCCATCCCCTTTGCGATGGAGAGCACCATCATGTCCGGCTTCAAGAGCGAGGCCAACTGCTCGCCCGCCCATCGCACCCCGAAGGAGTTGACCCCGCTCAGAGCGACCTCGGCGCCCTCGAACGCCTCCCTGGCCTCCTCGAGCTGATATGCGCGGACCGTCTCGGGGACCTTGCGATCGAGGCCGGGATGCACACCGGTCTTCTTTATGCTGTCGATAATGTCACGGTCGAGGTGGGTGCCCACCAGCCGTACGTCGTGGCCGTTGTCGGCCAGCGGGAAACTGAGTGCCGTGGCCATGATGCCCGACCCCAGAACGCTTACAGTCGTCATTGTTTTTCCTCCCAAAAGTCAGAACAAAGTCAGAACAAAGTACAGAGCCGATCAAACGTCAAAATCCCACGCGAATCCCCCCCATTATACAAGCTTCTATACAAGCTCCGTCGATTTTAGCCTGAAGTCTGTTCTGAGATCCACTCAGAAATGGGGGTGCAGGGGGCGAAGTCCCCTGCCGGAGCGCGAGGTGTCCTCGCATCCCTTCTTTTCTCCTGCCGCCGCAGGCGGCAAAACAGATAAAACGGGAAAACCGAAAAGCCCTGACGACGCAGAAACAAAAAGAATGTGGAACAAAATTGTAATGTATAATGAAGAGTAGCTCTCTAACGTAAATACACAACTAGGAGGAACTATGGAAACCCAACTTAACCCATACCTTAGCTTTAAAGACAACGCTCGCGAAGCCATGGAATTTTATCAAACTGTCTTTGGCGGCAAACTTGCTATCAGTACCTTCAAAGACTACCACGCGTCTCAAGATCCCAGCGAAGACAACAAAGTCATGCATTCTATGCTGGAAGCCGACAACGGCATTACATTTATGGCTTCCGATACGCCGGACCGTATGGAGTATAAACCCGGGACGAACTATAGCATGTCACTTAGTGGTGACAACGAAGCAGAATTAAAAGGCTATTTCGAGAAGCTTTCGGCTGGCGCCAACATAACAATGCCACTCGAGAAAGCCCAATGGGGTGATACGTTTGGCATGCTCACTGACAAATTTGGTGTGTCGTGGCTCGTGAACATTGCGGGTCAAAAAGCGTAACATCTCTACCCACCCCGAACCACGAAAAAAGCTCGCCTTGCAGCGAGCTTTTTTCGTGGTGACCCATCCCTCTCTGAGCTTAAGAGGGGTAAGGATGCCGCGACTACTGGCCTTTCCGAAGCTGTTGCGCGATGAAGGCGAGCGCGGTCTCGGCCACTTCACGCCACCCGTGGTCAATAACCAGGGAATGCCCGCGGTTGGGCATCTCGCGGATCTCCGTGACGGCGGGATTTTTCTCCTGTTGCTTGTAGGAGGCATTGGAGATTGCCACCGGCACGGTGTTGTCGTGCTCGCCCGAGATGATCAGCAGCGGTCCACGCTCGGGATTCTTGGTGTCGACCTGGGCTTCCGTCCACGGGTTGAGATTGGCGGTGGCTGCCTGGAAGAGCGGCACACCCGAGCCAGGCACCGCGTACGTCTCGTACAACTGGTGCGCTTCGCTCTCGTCGACGACGTTGGCGAAGGCGAAACGGAACTGCTCGTAGGTCAGTGGGACGGACCGGTTGTAGTTGAGGGGGTTGCCCAGGACCGGCGACGCGGCCTTGAGCGCCGAGAGCGGCAGCGGCAGCACGCCGCGGAACGGAGCGGCATCAATGGCGACCGTCACGGCGACTACGCCCGCGTCCGCCACCATTTGCGCGATGAGGCCGCCGAAGGAATGGCCGATGACGGCGGGCTTCCTCTTGAGTTGGCGGATGGCGTCGACATAGTGTTGCGTCACCTGCTTGATGTGCTTGTGGGCAAAGACCTCCGGGTCACCCTTGGCCTCCTCAACGGTGTCCGGGTCATCGGGCCAGCCCGGCGCGAGTGTGGTGTAGCCCTGCTCTTCGAACAACGCACGCCAGTTGTCCCAACTGCTGGCGAGGAGCCACAGGCCGTGGACGAACACGACCGGCTGCAAGCCCGAGATGTTGGCGCGTTCGATTTCTTGCTGTTCATGGTGTGTGAGAACTGTCATTTTGTACTCCTTTGGGTGTGTCGGTAGGGTCAATCGGTGAGATTGTCCCATGCAAATCTTCTACGAGAAGTCCAGATCACCAGAAACGGTATGGAGAACGCACATCTCCATCTTCATCATGGAGAGCCGCGCCCATCTGACCAGCTGAAGATCAGATCATGGTGCTGCCCGGGCAGCACCTCCTGCAGGTTCCAGCCCAGCAAGAGCTGGAATTGCTCTCGCAGCCAGCGATCAAACGGACGCGCTGAGGTCGCCAGCTCTGCCAGGGCCTGTTGCGGCTCCTGTGTCAGCAGGGTCATGAACAGCAGTTCGCTGCGTGACATTTGCACCACCCAGACCTGCACCTGGGTGATCCCCACGTGTTGACAAAACGCTTCAAACTGCTCCTGGCGTGATCCCGCGACCTCCTGAGCCAGTCGTCGCCACCGCTCCTGGCTTCCCGGTCGCAGGGGGCAGACGATCTGTAGTTGTGCCATGTGACAACGCTCCTGTTGCGACTTTCCTATCCTATCTGGATCCAAGGTGCTTGCGTCTAGACAGAAGCGCCTCCCGTTTGGAGTGCCTCCTCGCTCCTTCCGCGACCTGTTTCGCTGCACCTCGTCTTCTCTGCCGTTAGTATAGTGAAGGGGTGTAATGAAAGTGCAATGAGCAGTATAATGAACGGGCGCGTCTCTCATCAGCAGGCCGTCTTTCTGCTCCAGGAAGGTGTTTCGTGAGGCCTGCTCTGCGTGTTTGACCTGCAATGAGCTGACATGTTACGATACCTCTGTCGTGATGAGGAAGGACATCCTGCACAACGTCTGTTGCACCGGCTCATCAGAGAGAGGGATGGCCCACTCGACAGCCTGACCGCCACACTGGGAGCTGGTCGTTCCATCTGAGGCACGAGAGAAAGAGGACATGCTATGGGTCTGTTACGTCTGAACGTGCTCGGCCCGCCCGAAATCTTTCATGACAGCAACCGCCTCACCTTTGCCTTGCGCAAAGCGCAGGCCTTGTTGCTCTACCTGGCGGTCGAGGGGGGCATGCATCAAAGGCGCAAGCTGGACGCGTTCCTGTGGCCCGACAGTGAGCCTCGCGAAGCTCGCGCCGCCTTGCGCAACGCCATTGCGTTGCTGCGTCGCTTGCTCAGCGATCCAGAGGCCTCTCCTTCCCACCATACCCATCTGCTGAGTCTGCATGATCTGCTCAGCCTGGACCCGCACGCCCCTGTAGAGCTGGACCTGGACGTGGTGCTACACGCCTGGAAGGAAGCACACAAGCTCTCCATGGTCCCCTCTGAGGAGCACTATGCCACTCTGGTCACCCTCGTCCAGCGCGCCGTTACCCTGGTGCGTGGCCCCTTCCTCGATGGCTTCTGGCTGGGGGAGGACG
>WNGM01000032.1_pt1 | contig 90491 bp, 85 predicted proteins | sample 5400571 | NCBI WGS metagenome assembly WNGM01 (sample SAMN13153378, study PRJNA577476) | soil metagenome | isolation source: 100 cm soil or saprolite under Garry oak tree replicate 2 | place: USA:California | collected 2016-06-15
CCACCGCGTGCTTCACGACGACCGTGCTCACGCCGTCGCCCAGCAGGTCCTTCGCCTCCGACGCCAGCGCGGAGTCCCCACTCACGAGTGCCACCGGCACGCCGTGCACGCCCGCGAACGCCGCGTTGATGCCGAGCTCGCCCACCGGCTTGCCGTTCAAGCGTACCTCGTAAATGCGATCGGCGTAGGTGTGGTCGAGGATGGCGTGCCGGGTGCCGGCGCGCGCGTGATATCCGATGAATAGCGCGGCGTCGAAGCCGCCCGGCTCCTGCTCATCGATTCCCTGCACCATGGAGCGGGGCTTGGGGTCGCCGGCCACGAGCTCCGCCGCCTGATGCAGCTCCTCCGCCAGCAGGTTGCGCATGAACCAGTGGCTGTCGTTCACGACCACCCGGGTCGCCCCCGCCGCGACGGCTCCCTCCACGGCCGAATTGGCCTCCGCCGTCATGAGGCGCCGGAAGCGCGCGTACTCTGCCGCACAGGCCGGGTCGGTCGGGTCCGTCTGGGACTCGTGGACCACGCCGGCGATGCCTTCCATGTCGACGGAGATGTAGACGCGCACGCTGGAAGCGTAGTTACTTTATCTTACAAAGTACTTGACAACAGGCGGGCGTGAAGCGATCTTTGGGCATGACCGCCCCGCGGCCGCTGCACGATCGCGCGCTCGACAACCTCCGCTACATCCGGCAGACCATGGAGCGGGCCGGATCGTTCACCGCCGTACCGGGGTGGGGGCAGGTGGCCGTGGGAGCGACCGCGCTCGTCGCGGCGCTCTTGGCCGCTCGGCAGCCGACGCCCGAGCTGTGGCTCGCCACCTGGCTGGGCGAGGCGGTCGTGGCGCTCGGGATCGGCGGCGCGACCATGGTGCGCAAAGCGTTCGCGGTGAACGATCCCCTGCTCTCGGGGCCGGGACGCCGGGCCGGCTTGAGCTTTCTGCCTCCGATGGTCGTGGGTGGCCTGCTCACGGTGGCGCTGTCGCGGGCGGGGCTGTGGCATGCACTCCCGGGAACGTGGCTGCTGCTGTACGGCACCGGGTTCGTGACGGGAGGCGCGTTTTCGGTCCGCATCGTCCCCGTGATGGGGGTCTGCTTCATGACCTTCGGCGCCGCGGCGCTGCTCGGACCGGCAGCGTGGGGAAACTGGTTGATGGCGGCCGGGTTCGGTGGGCTGCACATGGTGTTCGGCACGATCATTGCCCGGAGGTACGGTGGCTAGACAGGGAGTAGCGAGAAAGACGGAGGCGGCCGAGCGGGACGTCGCGCGGGCGCGCGCCAGCGCCGGCCCGCGTACCGCCGAGCTCGACCGGCTGATCCACGAGCGCGTGCGCCTCGGCATTGTGAGCGCGCTCGCCGTGAACGACAGCCTCAGCTTCAACGAGCTCAAGGCGCTGCTCAAGACGACGGACGGCAACCTGAGCGTGCACGCCCGTAAGCTCGAGGAGGCGTCCTACGTCACCTGCACCAAGTCGTTCGCGGGACGGATCCCCAAGACCGAATACCGGTTGACGAGTGCCGGGCGGCGTGCCCTGGAGCATTACCTCGACCACATGGAAGCACTCATTCGCGTCACCCGTCAGGGGTGAGCGAGCAATTTTTTTTGAGGTCTGACTTTATGCCGCAAAGCTCTTCGATTCACGTCGCGATCATCATGGACGGCAACGGCCGCTGGGCCGCGCGCCGCGGCCTGCCCCGCGTCACCGGCCATCGCGCCGGCGCCGACGCCGTCCGCCGGGTGGTCGAGGCCGCCCCCGACCAGGGCATCGCCGCCCTCACCCTGTACGCCTTCTCCGCCGACAACTGGAAGCGCCCGCCGGCCGAGGTCGCCGCGCTGATGCGGCTGTTCGCCCGGCACCTCCGCACCGAGACGCCGCGCCTGGTGGAGAACGGCGTGCGGCTGGAGGTGGTCGGGCGGCGCGATCGGCTGCCCGCGCCGCTCGTGGCCGGGATCGCCGCCGCCGAGCGCGCCACGGGTCGAGGCAACCGGCTCGTGCTCCGGCTGGCGGTCGACTACTCGGCCCGCTGGGCGATTCGGGCCGGCGTCATCCTCCCCGACGTCGACCTGATGATCCGCACCGGCGGCGAGCAGCGGCTCTCCGACTTCCTCCTATGGGAAGCCGCCTACGCCGAGTTGTACTTCACCGACACCATGTGGCCCGACTTCGGCCCGGCGGAGCTGACGCGCGCCGTGGGCGATTTCCGGACGCGCCAACGCCGCTTCGGCGGCCTGCCCGAGGCGGCGGCGGGATGAGCGCCCTGAGCGGCGGGCGCGGCTGGTTCGTGCCCTGGGGCTGGGTATACCGGCCGGTGAGCTGGCCTGGCGTCGGGCTCGTGGCCCTGGCGGTGGTGTTCTGCGCCCAAGTGTTCCTGGCCGTGGACCGGCACTCGCACTCGGTGAGCGATGCGCTGTACGGCGTGTTCCCGTACATCGTGCCCTGCTTGATGCTGCTGAATTGGATCGCTTCGAAAACCAGCTCGGGGCCGGCACAATGAGCGCCGTGAGCGAGCGAACACGCCTCGGGCTGGACATCCTCGGCGCGGCGACTCTGGCGGGAGTCCTCGGCGACGCGCTGCTGCGCGCCAAGCCATGGGGCCTGAACGCCTTCGTCTGCACCGTCGTCCTCGTCGCGGGAGGGTGGTGGCTCGTCCGTCGCCACCACGTGGCGGTGACCCGCGACGCGCTGTGGCTCGCCGGCGCGGCGCTGCTTGTCGCGTCGAATTTCGTGGCGCGCGACGCGACGATCCTCCATTTGTTCGATGTCGTCGGCCTCATCGTCCTCCTGGCGATCGCCGGCCTGAGCCTCAAGGGCGTCGCGCTGCGCGGGCGCCAGGCGTGGCAATACGTGCATGCCGGCATTGCCAGCGCCCTGGACGCGTGGTTGGGCGTCTTCCCGCTCGTTGGTCGCGACGTGACCTGGAGCGAGCTCCCGAGCGAAGGACGGATGCGGCAGGTCCGCGGAGCGGCGCTGGGCGCGGCGCTGGCGTTCCCCCTGCTCGTGGTGTTCGGAGGTCTGTTTACGTCGGCCGACAGCGTGTTCCGGACCGTGGTTGCCAGCGCATTCGACGTCGACTTCGGCGACTTGCTGTCTCACGTAATCCTGTTCGCCGTGTGGGGGGCGCTGGTGGCGGGATACTTCCGGGGAGCATTGATCCGTTCGCTCGTGCCGGCTTCCGAGGGGGAGAGCGGGCTGTCGCTCGGCATCATTCCCGTGGCTACCGCGCTGGGCCTTGTGAGTCTGCTGTTTCTCGTCTTCGTGGTCATTCAGCTGCGCTACCTGTTCGGCGGCGCCACGCTCGTCGTCGCCGCGGGCGGCCTCACGTATGCCGAGTACGCCCGCCGCGGCTTCTTCGAGCTCGTGACGGCCAGCGCCCTCGTGCTCCCCCTGCTCACCGGCGCCGACTGGCTGCTCCGCAACGAGCCGGCGGCGCACCAGCGCACGTTCCGGCAGCTCGCCATCGTCCTGCTCCTGCTGCTCGCGGTCGTCATGGCGTCCGCGCTCGAGCGGATGCGGCTGTACGTGAGTGCGTACGGGCTTTCGGAAATCCGCCTGTACTCGACCGCCTTCATGCTGTACCTCGCCGGCGTCGCCGCGTGGTTCGGCTGGACGGCGCTGCGCGGGCAGCGGCGGCGCTTCGCCTTCGGAGTATTGGTGCAAGGCTTCGTCGTCCTCGGTGGATTGCACCTCCTCAATCCCGACGCAGTCATCGTCCGGACTAACCTGGCGCGTCCTCCCGTCGAGCGTCCCTTCGACGGCTGGTACGCGGCGTCGCTCAGCGCCGACGCCGTGCCGGTTCTGCTGCGGGCCTATCCCCACCTCGACGCCACCGCCCGGTGCGCGGTCGCGGCCGGCCTGCTGAGCCAGCGTGCCCGGCTCGACCACGATGACTGGCGCAGCTGGAACTTCGCGCGCCATACCGCACGCCGCCTGCTCCGGGACCAGGCTGCCCGGCTCCATACCGAGCTCTGCCCCGCGCGCCACACCTGACCGCGGCCTGACCGCGTAGATTGCGCCGAGGCATGGATCTCGGCGCGGTAATCCACAGCTATGGCGGCCCGGTGCTCTTCGTCTGGGCCTGGCTCCAGGGAGAAGCGGCGGTCATCGTGGGCGGCGCGCTCGCTGCGGCGGGGTACTGGCCGTGGTGGGCGGTGACGCTGATCGCGCTGCTCCCCGCCACACTGGGACATCAGATCTATTTCGCGCTCGGCCGGCGCTACGGGGAGCCGCTGCTGGCTCGCTTGCCTCCGCACTGGCGTCCGGCCGTCGAGCGCGCCCGCGTCCTGGTGCGGGCGCACGACGCCCGCGTCATGCTGCTGATGCGCTTCGCGTATGGCATCCGGCTGCCGCTGCCGATCCTGTGTGGCGTAGCGCGCATCGAGCCGCTGCGCTTTTTCCGCTTCAACGCCAGCACGGCGCTCGCGTGGGCGCTGCTGTTCACCTGGCTCGGCTACGCCTACGGCGCCGCGGCGAACGCCGCGCTCGGTCGCGTGGCCCGAAGCGAGACGTGGATCCTGGTCGGCGCAGTCGTGCTCGGTCTCGTGGTCCACGCGCTGTCGCGACGCGCCGGCGGCAGGCTAAGTTAGAGCCATGGGCTTGAAGATCGTACAGGTGGATGCCTTCGCCGACCGGGCGTTTCGCGGCAACCCGGCCGCCGTGTGCGTCCTGCCCCAGGCGCGGGGCGAGCCCTGGATGCAGGACGTGGCGCGCGAGATGAACCTCGCGGAAACGGCGTTTCTCCATCCCGAGAACGGTGATTACCGGCTCCGCTGGTTCACTCCCGCCGTTGAGGTCGCCCTGTGCGGTCACGCGACGCTGGCGAGCGCGCACGTCCTATGGGAGGACGGCTATCTCTCCGCGGACCGCGAGGCGCGCTTCCACACTCAGAGCGGAGTGCTCACGGCCCGGCGCTCCGGTGACTGGATCGAGCTGGATTTCCCCGCTACGCCGCCAGCGCCCGCGCCGGCGCCCGCCGGCCTCGCCGCCGCGCTCCGCGCCGGGACCCGCTGGGTGGGCCGCTCCAAGTTCGACTACCTGGTCGAGCTCGATTCCGAAGATGCGGTGCGCGGCCTCAAGCCGGATCTGTCGGCGCTCGAGCGCGTGGACGCGCGCGGGATCATCGTGACGGCGCGCGCCACGACGCCGGGCTTCGACTTCGTGTCGCGCTTCTTCGCGCCCCAGAGCGGCGTACCGGAGGATCCGGTCACCGGCTCCGCTCACTGCGCCTTGGCGCCGTTCTGGAGCGAGCGGCTGCATAGGCCCGAGCTGATCGGCTACCAGGCCTCGGCGCGCGGCGGTGTGGTCCGCGTCCGGCTCGCCGGCGAGCGCGTGGTGCTCGGCGGCCAGGCCATCACCGTGTTGCGGGGAGAGCTGGTGCCGTGCGAGCAGTGACCTTCGCGTGCCCGGGCTCCCCGGCCGACGCAGCTGCCCGGCTCGAGGCGGCGATCGACGCGCGCCCCTGGAACGCGGCCGGGATGGACGGCTGGATTCGGGGGGGCGGCGCGGTGCTCTATTACCGCGACGCCGCCCGCTACCGCGCGCTGTTCCGCCGCACGTTCGTCGGGCAGTTCCGCCAGCGGGGCGACGCCACGGTGCTCGAGGGCCGGTTCGGGATGACGTTGCTCGCCCGGCTGCTCCTGCCGGTGTGGCTCGCCCCCGCCGTTGTGTGCTTCGTGCTGGCCCTCGTGCCCACCCGCCTCGAGCCCCAGTCGCCCGGCCCCAGAATCGTGCTGCTGCTCCTGGGCACCCTGTTGGGCGTGCTGGCGTTCGGTCGCTTCGCGCTCGAATGGTGGGGCCGACCGGGCGACCGCGACGCCATCACGCACGCCATCCGCGCTGCGCTGCAGGCGCGCGACCGCGTCTGACCGCGCGCTCGAGCCGCCTCGCCGGCTATCTGTTCGCCCTCGCGGCCGGCGCCGTGTGGGGCACCACCGGCCCGCTCTCCACGGCGCTGTACCGGGCCGGCGAGGCGATCACCGGGATCGGCTTCTGGCGCCTGGTGCTCGGTCTCGCCGGCCTGCTCCTGTATGGCCTGCTTCGGCCACAGCTGTTCCGAATCGATCGCACCGCCTGGCTGCTCGTGGGACTGGGCGGCGGTGCGCTGGTGGCCCTGTTCGAGGTGGCGTACCAATTCGGCATCGCCGGAACGGGGGTCGCCGGAGCCGCGGCGTTGCTCTACGTGGCGCCCGTCCTCGTCGCGATTCTCGCCAAGCCGCTCCTGGGCGAGCGGCTCACCACCCTGCGCGTACTGCTCGCCCTCGTCGTGATGGCGGGAGCGGCCCTCACGGTCCAGGGGGGGAGCCACGGCGCGGGCGCCGCCGCGATTCCGCTGCCGAGCCTGATCCAGGGCGTGGCGGGCGGGCTGCTCGCCATGCTGTCGTACGCGGGGACTACGCTGCTCGCCCGCTTCGCGGTGCCGCGCTATGGCGCGCTCCAGGTGCTGTTCCTCGAGATCGTCGGCGGGGTGGTCGTGTTGGGCGTCGTGCTACCGCTCAGCGGACACACGCCGCTGCCACCGCACACGACCGGCGCCTGGATCTACGTGCTGCTCTTGTCGCTCGGCTCCGTCCTCGCCGCGAACTTCCTGTTTTTCGCGGGCGTCAAGCGGATCGACGCCGCGCCCACGGCCGTGGCCGCGACGATCGAGCCGGTGGTCGGCACGCTGCTCGCCCTGATCCTGTTCGACCAGCGGTTGTCGCCGCTCGGCTGGCTGGGGCTGGCGATGGTCGTGGGCGGCGTCGCCACGGGGTACTTGCAGGAAGCGAAGCCCACGGAATAGGAGGACGTAGCAGCGATGCTCCCGCTCGCCTTCGTGCTCGCCGCGCTGCAACAGCCGGCCGCCGCTGCGGCCAACCTGCCGCCCCAGGTGAGTGACACGTCGCCGTTCCGGCGACTCGTCCTCCCCACTGCGACCCCGCTGCGGGCGGGCTCCGGCGCGCCGGGGCCGCGCTACTGGCAGCAGCGCGCCGACTACACCATCCGGGCGTCGCTCGACACGGCGACCCACACCATCGCGGGCGCGGAGACGATCCGCTATACGAACAACTCCCCCGACACCCTGCGCTACCTCTGGCTCCAGCTCGACCAGAACATCTACAAGGCGTCCAGCCGCGGGGCGTTTCTCAACCCGACCGACGCTCGCTTCGCGGGCCGCGGCTTCGAGGGAGGGTATACGATCGATTACCTCCGGGCCGTGCGACGGATCGGGCGGGCGGCGGGTCGGGTCCCGCTCGCCACGACGCTGAACGGCACGATGCTGCGCGCCGATCTCGACCGGCCGCTGGCGCCTGGCGGGCAGGCGGAGCTCGAGCTGGCGTATCGCTTCGAAGTGCCGGAGCACGGATCCGACCGCATGGGACGGGAGCAGTTCGCGAGCGGCTGGCTCTACGAGATCGCTCAGTGGTACCCGCGCGTGGCCGTGTACGACGACGTGCGCGGCTGGAACACGGAGCAGTACCTCGGCCAGGGCGAGTTCTACCTCGAGTACGGTGACTTCGACGTCGCCATCACGGTGCCGCGCGGCTTTCTGGTGGCCGCGACCGGTACCCTGATGAACCCGCTCGAGGTGCTCACGGCGGCGGAACGCGCCCGCCTCGCCCGTGCCCTGCGCTCGGACGCGACCGTGGCCATCGTCGCGAAGGCGGAGGTGGCGCAGGCGTCGACGCGTCCCTCCGGCGCGAGCCCGACGCTCACGTGGCACTACACCGCGAAGCACGTGCGCGACGTGGCCTGGGCCGCGGCCGCGAACTTCATCTGGGACGCGAGCGGCTACGACGGCGTCCTGATCCAGTCGTTTTATCCACCAGAGGCGAACGCCGACTGGGCACGCTCCACCGAATACGCCCGCCACTCGATCAAGCACTACTCGGAAAAGTGGCAGCGCTACCCCTATCCCACTGCGATTAACGTGGGGGGGCCGGTGGGCGGCATGGAATACCCGATGATCGTGTTCTGCGGCCAGCGCGCGGGAGAGCGCGGCCTGTTCGGCGTGACCACCCACGAGCTGGGCCACGAATGGTTCCCGATGGTCGTGGGGTCGAACGAGCGGCTGTACGCGTGGATGGACGAGGGCTTCAACACGTTCATCAATATCTACTCGACACTGGCGTTTTATCACGACGCCACGCCTCAGGGGCGCGGGGTGGCGGCCCAGTGGGCGCAGTTCGCCGGGAGCGGTCAGGATGAGCCGCCGCTCGTCGCCGCCGACCGCGTGAGCCCGCGCCTGCTGGGCCAGATCGAGTACAACAAGCCCGCGACTGGACTGTATCTCTTGCGCCAGCACATTCTCGCCGACACCGCGCGATTCGACGCCGCGTTCCGCGAGTACATCCGGCGCTGGGCGTACAAACACCCCACGCCGGCGGATTTCTTCCGCTCCATGGAAGACGGGTTGGGCGAGGACCTCTCGTGGTTCTGGCGCGGCTGGTTCTACCGCACCGACGTCGTGGACCAGGCCGTGGATTCGGTGCGCATGCGCAGCGACTCGACCGGCACCACCGCGGCCGTGTTCCTCTCGAGCCCGGGCGCGCTCCCGATGCCCGTGGACCTGCGGCTCGGTTACGCCAACGGCGCGGCGGACGACATCCGGCTCCCGGTGGAGATCTGGTTCCAGGGCAATCACTACGTCTACGAACGGAAGGTGCCGGCGGAGGTCGTGAAGGTGGAGATCGATCCCGGGCAGAATTTTCCGGATGTGCGGCGGGCGAACAACGTGTGGGCTAAACCTTGACGGCGTTATACGACGCTACGACGCCACGTTGTACGACTTATGACGTAGCGTCGTGGCGTCGGGCAACGCCGTTCAAGACGACCAGGAACACACCTCCCCACACCAGCCCCGGCAAATCACGCAGATCCCGCCCATAGTGCATCCACAGCCAGCGCGCGATGACGTAGCACCACAGGCCTCCGCCGAACCAGCCGGCAACGCGCACCAGCGGCCCGACGCCCTCGCGGATTCCCGGGAGGGCCAGCAGCAGCTTGTCGACATAGTAGCCGAGGAACGTGAAACAGAACGCCATCGTGAACGTGTCGACGAAGTCCGCGCCAAGCGACCCGTGGCGCGGCAGGAGCACCAGGAACACGACGCCCAGCACACCGGCCACGAGCGTGGTGCGGGTCACGGTCTTGACGAAGGGCTCGCCCATCAGCGGGCTCCCGTCAGCGCTTGCGGCCGGAGGTACTGGTCGAGCCAGTCGAGCACCGTGCTCCACCACAGGCGGCGGTTGCGGGGCTTGAGCACCCAGTGTCCCTCGTCGGGAAAATACAGGAACTTGGCCGGCACGCCCAGCACTTTGGCCGCCGTGAACGCCTGGTAGCCCTCGGACAGGTCCACGCGGTAATCGAGCTGGGAGTGCACGATCAGGATCGGCGTCTTCCAGTTGCGCGCGAAGTTCAGCGGCGACCACTTCTCGTACAGCGCCCGGCTGGCGTGCGGGGGGCCGCCGAACTCCCAGTCCACGAACCACAGCTCCTCGGTGCTTCCCGCCATGCTCGCCGGGTTGAACACGCCGTCGTGCGCGACGAAGGCCTTGAAGCGGTTGGTGTGGCCGGCCATCCAGTACACCATGTAGCCGCCGTAGGAAGCCCCGGCCGCGCCCATGCGCGTCGAGTCCACGTACGGCAGCCGGGCCACGATGTCGAGCCCCTGCATCAGGTCTTCGTAAGGATAGTCGCCCCAGTGCTGCGAGACGGCGTCGGTGAACTTCTGTCCGTAGCCGGTCGAGCCGTGGCGATTCACGGCCACGACGACGTAGCCCCGCGCGGCGAACATCTGGTAGTTCCAGCGCGCGTGCCACAGGTCGAGCCAGGCCGTCTGGGGGCCGCCGTGCAGCAGGTAGACGAGCGGGTATTTCTTCGACGCTTCGAACCCCGGCGGTTTGAGGATCCAGCCGTACACCGAGTCGCCCAGCGCGCCGCGGAAGCCGAATTGCTCGAGCGGCGCCAGCGCGAGCCCGGCTACGGCGGCGTCGCTGTGGTGCGACAGCTGGCGGCCCCCGACCCACAGCTCCGCGGGATGCGTCGCGGTCTGATGGAGGTAGGCGAGCGTCTTGCCATCGGGAGCGATGCTGACGCTCGTGTTCACGCCCGCCGACCCGATGACCTGGGACCGCTGCCATGACGGCACGTCGATCCGATACACGTTCTCGCGCCCGCGCTCCTCCACCACCGCGTAGATGCACTTCGAGTCGGGGCACCAGGTGTAGGACCCGACCGAAAGCGTCCACCCCGCCGTCACCTCAACCGTCCGCCCATCCGTCCATCCGCCCGTCCGCCCAACCAGCATCAAGCGCTCTCGATCAGCTTCGAACCCCGGGCGCTCCATCGAGAGATACGCGAGCCAGTGTCCGTCGGGAGAGTAGCGGGGGGTATTGTCGGCCCCCCGGCCCGCGGTGAGCGCGTGCATCCCGGAGCCGTCGGCGCGCATGACATACACGTCGACGTTCGTGTTGTCCGCCACGCTCGAGTCGCCGTGCAGTGCCACCGCGATCTCCTTACCGTCCGGGGCGACCGCCACGTCACCATCGCCGCTCGTGGCGATCGTGGGCACATCGTGGTCCACCGGCGTGAGATCCCTGGCGCTGCCGTCGGCGATGGACACGAGGAACAGGTGCTGTCGCTTGCCGGCCCGCCACTCGTCCCAGTGGCGCCACATCAGCTCCGTCCAGATGCGGGCCTCGGTGGGGTAGTCCCCGTTGCGGCGGTCGATCTCCTGGTCCGCGGGCCACTTGATGTCGCTCGTGACCAGTACGCCCGTCCCGTCGGGCAGCCACACCGGGTCGGACACGCCGTCGGCGAGGCTCGAGACACGGCGCGCCTCGCCCCCCGTCCCTCCCACCGGCAACAGCCACAACTGCGCCCCGCTCTCCCGCGTCGAGACGAAGGCCAGCGTGCGCCCGTCGGGCGACCAGCGGGGCTGGCGGTCCGAGCCAGGGCCCGCGGTGAGCTGGCGCGTCGTGCCGCCCGCCACGTCGGCCAGCCAGATGCGTGTGGTGCCGCGGTTCTCCTTGAGCGAGTAGTGGGTCACGGTGTAGGCGACCCACTTGCCGTCAGGCGAGAGCTGCGGGTCACCGACGACGGGCAGCGCCAGATAATCGTCCACCGTGATGGCACGCTGCTGCGCGACGAGACCGGGAAACGGGAAAGGGGCAACGGGAAACGTGAGACATCCGAGCACGACCAGTAACTGTTTCTTCATGAGGCCTTCCGTTGCCGATCAGTAGTCCGGATGCGTGAGGATCGCCTTCACCAGGTCGTCGAACACCTTGGAGTCCGGGGTTACGACCCCGCTTGCATCCGAATGGACGTTCCAGGCGCACAGCTCGTTCAGCGCCGTGGCCTCCTCGTACGTGAGGTGTAGCCGGTAGCCGTCCCCCGCCCGGCTGGCGCCGTCGAGCACCTTTTTCAGGACGTCGGGCATGTGCCGGGCCCCGCGCACGGCGTCGTACTGCGCCCGGCTGACGGTGAGATCCATGAGTCCTTGCCAACGAGCGGGTCGGGGGCGAAATCTCCTGCCGTCGCCCCGTCCCCGCAAGGAAGGTCGATGCCCCGCACGGAGTTCATCGCCACCGGCTTCCACGTCCCCGAGCGGGTCGTCTCGAACGACGACCTCGCCCGCACGATGGAGACGTCCGACGAGTGGATCGCGCAGCGCTCGGGGATCAGGACCCGGCACTGGGTGTCCGAGGGCGAGACCGGGGTCTCACTCGCGCGCGAGGCGACGTGCCGCGCGCTCGACCGCGCGGGTATGCAGCCCGCCGACCTGGATTGCATCGTCTACTGCACCTGTACGCCGGACCATTTCGAGCCCGGCAACGGCGTCTTTCTCGCGCGCGAGCTGGGCCTTTCCGACGTGCCGGCCATCGACGTGCGCAACCAGTGCTCGGGGTTCGTGTACGGGCTGTCGGTGGCCGACGCCTGGATCCGCACCGGCCAGTACCGCCGCGTGCTGCTGGTGGGCGCGGAGGTGCACTCGCGCGGGCTCGACAAGACGACTGCCGGGCGCGATACGGCGGTGTTGTTCGGCGACGGCGCCGGCGTCGCGATCCTCGGCCCCACCGACGACCCGGGACGCGGTGTGCTCACGACGCACCTGTACGCCGACGGCCGGCACGCCGAGAAGCTGTGGGTGGACGCTCCCGGACTGGCGCACGACCCGTTCATCAGCGAAGAGCTGATCCGCGATGGCAAGCACCGCGCCGTGATGGACGGGCGCGAGGTCTTCAAGTACGCCTCCATCCTGATGCCGCAGTCGGTCAAGGCCGCGCTCATGGCGAACGGCCTGACGCCCGCCGACGTGAAGCTGCTGGTGCCACACCAGGCCAACCTGCGGATCATCGAGATGGTGCAGAAGGCGGCCGGCCTGCGGGACGATCAGGTGTACGTGAACATCCAGAAGTACGGCAACACGACCGCCGCGTCGATCCCGATCGCGCTGCACGAAGCCCTGGACGAGGGGCGGCTCGCGCGGGGTGACCTGCTCGTCCTCACGGCGTTCGGCTCGGGCTTTACGTGGGCGAGCGCGGCGATCCGGTGGTGACTACTTGATCTCCTGCCCCCACAGGTCCCGGTAGACGATCGGTCCCTCGTTCAAGGCCCTGATCCCCGCCTCGATTTGCGCCTTGTCACCCACCACCACGATGTCGAAATGGTCCGGATCGATGTACTGCCGGGCGACACGCTGCACGTCGGCTGCCGTGACGGCGCCGATCCGCCCGATGTAGCGGTCGTAGTAGTCGAGCGGCAGGCCGTAGCTGAGCACCTCGCGGAACCGCGCAGCGGCCCCGCCCGTCGTCTCGAAGTCTCCCGGCAGCCCGAGCGTGACGTACGCTTTGGCCTTGGCGAGCTCTCCCTCGGGGACCGGCTCCTCGCGGATGCGACGCAGCTCCTTCAGGAACTCGACCAGCGAGCTGTCGGTCTTGGCGGTCACGACCGATGCGAGCGCGACGAACGCGCCCGCCAGCCGCCGCGCCGCGAACTGCGAGAACGCGCCGTAGGTGTATCCGTGCGTCTCGCGCAGATTCTGGTTCAAGCGCGAGGTGAACGCACCGCCCAGGATCGTGTTGAGCACTTCCAGGGCGTACCAGTCGGGCGTGGAGCGCGCCGGTCCGATGTGGCCGATCCGGATTACCGACTGCGCCGCACCGGGTTTGTCGATCAGATAGACGGCCCGCGTCGCGGTGGCCGGCGCGGTTCCACCCGCGAGCCCGGGCACGTCGCCCTGCGGCCACGCGCCGAACCGTGCCGCCACGAGCCCGCGCGCCTGGGCCAGCGTGATGTCGCCGACCAAGAGGATGCGCGCGTCGTTCGGCCGGTAGTAGGCACGATAAAATCCCGCCACCCGATCGCGCGTCAGCGCGGCGGTGGCGCCGTCGGTGCCGTTCAGCGGATGCCCGTACGGATGACCCGGCCCGTACACGATCGCCGGGAACGCCACGTTGGCCACGGCGACGGGCTCGTCACGCTGCTGCACCAGCTGCGCACTCCGGAGCTCGCGCTGGCGAGCCACCTCCGAGTCGGAAAAGGTGGGCCGCAGCACCACGTCGGCCAGCAGGTCGAGCGCCGCCTCGAGCCGCCGCCGCGGCACGTGCAGCGAGGCCACGGCGCCATCCGCCGTCGCCGTCGTGTTGAGCTGCGCGCCGAGGAACGCCGCCTCGTCCGCCACGTCGAGCGCGCCGCGCGTGCCCGCCCCCTGCTGCAGCATCAGCGCGGTGAAGGTCGCGAGCCCCGGGAGGTCCGCCGGATCGCGCGCCGCCCCGGCGTCCACCAGCACCTGGACGTCCACCACCGGCACCTTGTGCACCTCCACCACGGCGAGCGTCAGGCCGTTGGGGAGCGTCGCCGTCTGGATCGCGGGCAGCTTGAGGGCGGGCGGGGACGGGAGGGTCGGAGGCTTCGAGCGATCGACTTGGGCGGACAGGCGGTCGGGCGGATTGGCGGACAGCAAGGCCGCTGCCGTTCCGAGCGCGAGCCCCGTCCGAGCAAGTCCGACCGCCCCACCGCCCGTCCGCCTGACCGCCGCCGTCATGGCTTCACCCCCAGCTCCGCTTTCCCCTGCGGCACCACGCTCAGCACCACGCGGTGCTCGCCCGTGAGATAGGTCTTGACGGCGCGCTGCACCGCCGCGGGCCGCACCCGACCGTAGCGGTCGAGGTCCTTCTGAAAGTAGTCCGGCGTGCCCACGAAGTAGTTGTAGAAGTTCAGCTGATCCGCCTTGCCCCCGAAGCCGCCCACCCGCTCCATGCGGGACAGGAACTCCGCTTCGAACGTGTTGCGCGCCCGCTCGACCTCCCGCGCCGTGGGGCCCTGGTCCGCCAGCTTGCGCAGCTCCTCGTCGATCACCCGCTGCAGCTCGCCGAGCTCGTGCCCCGGGCGGGCGGTGGCGAAGATCTCGAACTTGCCGTCGATGCGAGTGCCGTCCTGAAACGCCACGACGTCGGTGGCGATCTGCAGGTCGTACACCAGGCGCCGGTACAAGCGCGACGAGCGGCCGCCGGCGAGCACGTTCGCGACCACGTCGAGCGTCGCGTCGTCGTCCGCGAACGCCTTGACCGTGTGCCATGCGTCGTACACGCGCGGCAGCTGCACCTTGTCCTCGAGCACCGCGGGGACGTCCGCGCTGAGGCGAACAGGAGGTGGCGGCGTGCGGGTCACGGCGGGGCCGCGCGGGATATCCCCGAAGTACCGCTCCACCAGCGCGCGGGCGTCGGCCGGCGAGATGTCCCCCGCGATGGCGATGGTCGCGTTGTTGGGCGTGTAGTAGGTCTGGAAGAAGCGGCGCACATCTTCCAGTGTGGCCGCCTGCAGATCCTGCATCGACCCGATCACCGGCCAATGGTACGGGTGATTCGGCGGATACAGCCGGTCGAGAATACTCTCCTGGGCGAGTCCGTAGGGACGGTTCTCATAGCTCTGCCGCCGCTCGTTCTGCACCACGCCCCGTTGGATGTCGACCTTGTCGGTGGTGATCTCGGGCAGCAGGAACCCGAGGCGGTCCGAGTCGAGGTACAGCATGAGAGGCAGGGCGTTGGCCGGGCCGTCTTCGTAGTAGTTGGTGCGGTCCTCCGTGGTCGAGCCATTGTTGTCGCCGCCCGCCGCCTCGAGCAGCCGGTCGAATTCGCCGGTCGGCACGTGCTCCGAGCCCATGAACATGATGTGCTCGAACAGATGGGCGAACCCGGTGCGGCCGGTCCGCTCGTCCGACGAGCCGACGTGGTACCAGGTGTTCACCGCCACCACCGGCACGGAGTGGTCCTCGTGCAGGAGCACCTGCAGCCCGTTGGGAAGCGTGAACGTCGTGTAGGGAACCCGGAGGGTCTGGGCGGACAGGCCGGCGGCGCACGCGAGGCCGAGCACCAGGGTGGTCGTAAACGACATGCGGGGCATCATCACTCCTCAGATTCGTGATTCACCCGGACGGTTGCACGTCCGCGGGGAGCTGTCGGGCACGCCGGAGATTTGCGGTGGAAACTCCGCCGTCGCAAGTTGCGTAGGGCGCCCACCGGGAGACACGACATGATCGGCTTGCTGATCGCTGCGGCGGCGTTGGGCGGGGGGTTCGTGGGTGCGCGCAACTTCGTGCGCCGCCGCCTGCGGTTCGTCGCGGCGGTGCGGCGCCCGGCCGCGCCGCTGGTGGCGGGCCTCGCGGCCACGGCCGTCGCCCTCCCCATCGCGGCGCTCCCGATCGTCACCATCGGGACCGCGGTCGCATTCGGCGTCGGGGTGGCGAGCGGGGTGGTGAGCGGGCGCCGCGAGACCCCCCCGGACGCCTAGACGACCTTCAAGCCCGCCTCGGGGGCCGTCGCCTCCGGCCGGCCGGCCACGGCCCGCAACGCCCGCACCGCGTTCTTCGCGAACGTCTTGCCCGCGCCCTTCTCCACTTCTTCGAGCGCGCTCCACTTGGGAAACGCCGGACGCACCGGCGTCGCCATCTGTAGGGTCTCGAACGCGTCCGCCACCGCGAGAATCTTCACCGTCGTCGGGAGCGGCAGCGCTTCGATGTCCCAGTCCTCACCGACGATCTCGTAGTAGTGCCCGTATTCCCCGATGATCTGGGCGGCGCCCCGCATGGCGCGCGCCACCGTCACCGACGAATCCGTCACCGAGCGTGACAGGAGGCGCAGCAGCCGCTGATCGCGCGTGCCCACCTCGTGCAGCAACGCCGCCACGCGCAGGTTCTCCACGTCGTCCTCGGGGAGGTTCAATTCACGCCCGATCGCAGCCGCGACGTCCGCCACGCGTTTCGAGTGGCCCTGCTGGTTGCGCTCGGCGGATTCGATGTGGTAGGTCAGCAGCTCGAGCGTCGCCAGATACGCGTTCTTCACCTCGGCCAAGCGCGCCTGGCGCTGCTCGGCGAGCCCGCCCACGACGTACCCCGTGAGGATGAGGAACCCGGCCCACGGCGCGAGCGCGAGCAGCGCGTCGCCGTACAAGCCCGGGAGCATGTCGAGGCCCTGCACGTCCTGCCAGTAGAACACGAGCCCGACCACGAACACCCCGGCCGTCACGGCGAAGCGTCGGCCGCCGTAGAAGCCGGCGAGGATCATGGGCAAGTAGTAGAAGCTGAGAAAGGCGAACTTCTGGTCCACGAGGTTGTGAATCGCCACCATCGCGAGCACGAGCAGCAGCACGAACGTCTGCTCGAAGTAGCGGAAGAAGAGCAGCTTCGCGCGCTCCAGCGGACGCGGTTGAGCCACGAGCGACCTCGCTGTTGTGCGGTGTCCAGGGGACGCGAACCCAAAGTGAGCGAACGGCCTCGCCGACGCAATAGGGCGGCCCCGCTATGAAACCTCTCCCGCCTCCCCGCTCCCCGTTTCGTCGACCGACCCCGCGTCCTCGTACCCGGCGCACTGCAACACCGGCAGCGGCGGATAGCGCGGGAAGCCTGGATCAGTGTCGGCCCGGCCGCACCGGAAGAAGGTGGAGCCGCGCCGATTGGTGACCGTGCGCACCCAGCGGCATGAGAGACAGAGACCGACGGCGGGTGTCACACATGCACCTGTACCGGCTCACGCAGCCTGCGCCGCAACACCGGGTGCGTCGCCCACACGTACCAACCCATCGCGCACACCGCCAGCACGTTCGCCGCGACTACGGTCCAGACGCCGAGGGCTCCCAGCACCCACTGGGCCCCGAGCGCCATCACCGACACGACCACGGCCTCCAGGACGATTGCGGCCATCACGGCGATCAGGATGAGAGCGGGAGTCCGCTCGACCTGCTCCGCGATCGCGACGAACACAATGCCGGCGACCGCGAACGCCGCCACGTGAACCACGGTGTAGGCCGCCACGAGGCCGATGTTCGCCTGTACCGCCGCGACATTGGACGCGCCGAACAGCAGTGCCGCGCCCAGCGCCGCCGGCGTCCGCAACGGTTGGCCGGCGGCCACGTCCAGCGCGAAGAACCAGAGCGCAACGGTGGCCGCCCCGACCAGCCCGGTGACCAGCCCTTGCGCGAGCAGGGGGTGACCTTTCAGGGCTGCGAGTCCGAGCGGGTGTTGATCCCGCGCGGCCCGGTGCAGGTACGCCATGAGGACGAAACCCGACAGCACGTTGGCGGCGACCACATGCGGCCACGGCACCACCGCGACGCGGGAGGCGCCGCTGAGCGACAACCCCGCGTAGAACACCAATTCTTGTGCGACCAGGCCGAACATCACGCCCAGCAGCAGGCGCGGGGGCGTTCGCAGGGCCGTGAGCGCGGCCGCCATGGCGACGCCGAGCAGCGCGAACACGCCGAAGTGGATCAATGAGTACGCTACGACCAGGCGTAACGTCGGGGGACCGACTTCTTGTCCAGCCAACGTAGCCGCGAGGGCGGCGGGCGTGTGAAAGGGTCGACCGGCGACGGAGTCCACCACGAGGAACCACAGCGCGACCACCAGGCCCGCAAGGAGCCCGCCGACGACGCCGTCGGCGATCAGGTGGTGGATGGACCGCTTCATGAGGGTATCCTCCTCCTGGGTGCCTCGAGGCAATATCGCGCGCGGTCGGGCCGGCGCAACCGGGCCTAGCGCGGCTGGCGTTGTGGTGGGCTAAACGCGCAGACGCACAGCAGGTGAACAGGTGCTACATATTCACCCGCTGCGCGTCGTCTCCGTACTGGCTCCTGCTACTTGACGGTGATGCTCCCCGCCGTAACGGTCGCGGTCGGCAATGCGACCGCGTTGAGGATCAACCCCAGACTCCCCGCCGAGGCTGTCACCGTGAAGGGCACTCCCGGCAGAGGCAGGGTTCCGTCGCCCATGTCTACCGTGGCGGTGCCGCTGAAGGTGGCGCTCCCGTCCGCTCCAACGGCCCCGCTCTGGACCTCACCTTCTACGGTTACGTTCTGCGGCGTCCCCAGGGGTGTGGTGCCGAGGAGCACAGCCTGGAACTCGCCCATGCCCGAGCCGTCCTGAGCGATGAAGTCTCCCGTTCCTGGGATGGTTGGTTGAACCGCGATCCCATACGCGGCGATGGTAACGTTGAAGTTGTTCTGGTTGACCTTCGCTGTCGCGTAGGAGTTATTGACTTCAAACCAGACCGCGACTGCGTCTGACGAGGGCGACACCAGCGGGTTGATGGTGTTGCTCGTGACAAGCACGCCGGGCGTGTTGGCCTCCAAACCAATCGCGTGTACCCAGCCGCCACCAACCAAGTTGGTGATCGTGTTGCCCTGTATCACAGCATCTCGCTGAAGTCGCTGGAGAACACCTCGTAGGGTGGCTGGGTGCCCGACGGGTACTCGGCCGTAACGCCCGTCTCGAAGAAGCATAAGCCGCCGAACGAGAGACCGACTGTCTGCACGTTCTGAATCGCCTTCTCGAACGCCGCCAACACCTCTGGGCTGCTGCTGGCTCGCTGCCCGTTCCAGTCCGACCACTCGTCCGGGTCGCTGACGACCGCGGTGATCGTGACGGGGGTCTGATTGCCCGCGGTGAGTGGCACGTTCGTGGGATTCGACCACCAGAACTGCGTGTAGAAACCCGCTGGAGGCGTACCAACGGTCGACCCCGATGCCGATGGCGAAACGAAGTAGAACCTCACGGTCGCGGGGAAGTTGCTACTGCAATTTGCTCCACCGTTGTGCTGGGTCATGAACGTCGTGGCGGGGCCGCTGACGCGTATCTCGTCCGTGAGCATCTTCGCGGAAAGATCGCCCGTCAAGCTCCGGTCGGTTGTGGTCAGCAGCGCCGTGAACTTCCCGGGCAGGAAGTCGAACGTGGTCACTGAGTTCGAGGTCGTGGCCGGCATCTTGTCCGGCGCGTTCCGCGGAGCGATCGCGTTGTTCGACGGGTTGTAGTCGTAGACCGTCCAGGCGGTCGTCTGGCTGGACGGGTCGAGTGCCGTCGAGTCCAGCGTGCAGCTCACTCCGGTGTCGCTGGCGTTGATCGCCTCGACGTCGGCAGCCAGGCTGGTCAGCGTGGCCGGGTCGACCCAGAGAACGACGCTGTGCCCGTCCGTGCACGAGAGGATCACCTGATACGACTGGCCGAGATCGGTCGAGAGAGCGTCCGTCAGATCGCCGGAAACGCTCAACGCCATGCCGCCGGGCCGCGCCTCCGTTGGCGTGTCCCGCTCGCACGCGATGCCCAAACACATGATCGCTGGATAGACGAGGACCGCAGCAACTCTTTGGAAGGTTCGCATCGCTGTCCTCCCGAGAAAGGCACGTGAGTGTGGGTGGTGAAAGCGCGCCCGGCCATTTGGTCGAGCATACGAGCGTGGCGCAACCGCAACGGCAGCCATTGTTCGAGTTGGCCTGAGGCGTGGTGATGTTGCTCACGCGCGGCATGCAAACCGAGTGCCGCACGCGCGCTACGGACTAGGTTCGCGTATTCCGGATGGGGGCAGCCATCAGCTAGGCGTGCCGTGGTGCGACCGCGCCACGAGAGGAGTAAGTCGCGGGATGTTACGTGCTGCGCATGCGCGGCAGCAGCTTACCTCTTTGCCGCCACCTGCTCGGTGGCCCGGAGCACCCGCAGAGCATTGAGCCCCGCGACCTTCCGCACGTCCTGCTCACTCCAGCCCCGCCGCAGCAGCTCGGCAATCAGATCGGGAAACTTGGAGACATCCTCGAGCCCGACGGGCACCTCGGTGATGCCGTCGAAGTCGGAGCCGAGCCCCACGTGGTCGACGCCGGCGACGGCGCGGATGTGCTCGATGTGATCCGCCAGTTGCGCCAGCGTCGCTTTCGGCGCGCGTGCCGCCCACACCTTGGTCGATTCCGCGATGCTCGTCGCCTCCACGCCGGCGGCGCGTAACGCCCGGGCGCGCGCCTCCATACTGTCCTCATACACCCGCACCGCCTCGGACACGAAGCCGGGGTTGAAATTCACCATGACGATGCTGCCGTTCGCCGGTACGAGCTTGAGAATCGAATCCGGGACGTCGCGCGCATGGCCGGTCAGCGTGCGGGCCGACGAGTGGGAAAACATCACGGGGGCGCGCGTCGCGCGCAGCGCGTCCGACATCGTGGCATCGTTCACGTGGGAGAGATCCACCACGATCCCGAGGCGGTTCATCTCGTGCACCACGTCGCGCCCGAACGCCGAGAGACCGCGGCGCGCGGTGTCGGTGGAGGCCGTCGCCCAGGACAGGCTGCGCCAGTGTGTGAGGGTGATGTAGCGCACGCCCAGCGCCGCGAACATCCGCAGCGCGCCGAGCGAATTCTCGATGGCGTGGCCACCCTCGATGCCGATCAGGCAGGATATCTTCCCCGCCGTGAAGTTCCGCTCGACGTCCGCGGCCCGATAGGCCATCGCGAGGTCGCGCGGATACTTCGCGCACAGCCGCTTGATCAGATCGATCTGCTCGAGCGCGTACACCGCCGGATGGGGCCCGGAGTCCATGGTCGTGACGGGCACGTACGCCGCCCAGAACTGCGCCCCCACGCCGCCTGCGCGGAGCTTCGGGATGTCGGTCATGAGCTTCGGCTGCAGCACGGCGAAGTCCACGGAGTCGAGTCCGCCACGGGCGCGAATGGCGTCGGGGATGTCGTTGTGGCCGTCGATCAGCGGGACCGTCTTGAGGATGCGGAGCGCCTGGGCGCGGTAGTCCTGGGCGGCCAGGCGGACCGACCGACCGGCGGACACGAGCAACGCGAGACCGAGCATTCGGTAGACCACGCGCATTGACACCCGCCGAGCTTGGGAGGCGGAAAGCTGGCTCCCCACCACGCGGTTATCAAGATTACGTTTCGGAACCATGCCCGTCCCTGATGCCAAGACGAAGATCGCGCTCGACGTGAACGGCGAGTCCGTCGAGGTGGCCTTCGCGCCGCACAAGACCCTGCTCGAGGTGCTGCGCGAGGACCTGAGCCTCACGGGCACCAAGCACGGCTGCGAGCTGGGTGAGTGCGGCACGTGCACCGTGCTGGTCGACGGCACGCCGGTGCTCTCCTGTCTGGTGCTCGGCCTCGCCTGCGCGGGACGGCGCGTGCGGACGGTCGAGGGGATGGCCGCCGGCGGCAAGCTGCACCCGCTGCAGGACGCTTTCGCCGAGCTGGGCGCGGCGCAGTGCGGCTATTGCACCCCTGCGTTCCTGCTCGCCGCCGAGGCCCTGCTCGCCGAAAACCCCCGCCCCACCCGGGACGACATCAGGCACGCGCTGGCGGGCAACCTGTGCCGCTGCACCGGTTACATCAAGATCTACGAGGCGGTCGAATTGGCGGCCGCTCGCATGCGCGGCGAGCCCGCCGAGCCGGCGCCGGAGACGCTGTATGGGCAGCGCTGAGCTGCGCGTCGTCGGCAAGGCACTCCGCAAGGTCGACGCGACGGCCAAGGTGACGGGCGCCACGAAGTTCGCGGACGACCTGTTTCTGCCCCGGATGCTGTACGCGAAACTACTGCGCAGCCCTCATCCCCACGCCCGCATCGTCTCGATCGACGCGTCGCAAGCCGCCGCGCTCCCGGGCGTGAAGGCCGTGCTCACCGGCAAGGACCTCCCCATCCCGTTTGGAATCCTCCCGGTCAGTCAGGACGAGCACGCGCTTGCCCTCGACAAGGTGCGGTTCGTGGGCGATCCCGTGGCGGCCGTGGCGGCGACCAGCGAGGAGGCAGCCGCCGCCGCGCTCGGCCGCATCGCCGTCCAGTACGAGCCGCTGCGCCCCGTCACCGACGCCGTGGACGCGCTCGCCCACCCCGAGCCCCGCATCCACGAGTACGGCGACCTGGGGAACCTGCACAAGCTGATTCACCTCGAGTTCGGCGACGTGGAGCAGGGGTTTCGAGACGCCGACCTGGTGCGCGAAGACACCTTTTTCTTCGAGGGCAGCACGCACCTCCCGATGGAGCAGCACGCCGCGGTGGCCGATTGGTCGGCCGACGGGAAGGTCACCCTGTGGAGCTCCACCCAGACGCCCCACTACGTCCACCGCGCGCTTGCCCAGGTGCTCGAGCTCTCACCGGCGCGGATCCGCGTAATCGCCTGCCCCAACGGAGGCGGGTTCGGCGGCAAGAGCGACCCCTTCAGTCACGAGATCGTCGCGGCCAAGCTGGCCATGGTCACGGGTCGGCCCGTGAAGATCACGCTCACGCGCGAGGAAGTGTTCTACTGCCACCGCGGGCGTCACCCCACGCTGATGTGGGTCAAGACGGGCGTGAAGAAAGACGGCGCCATCACCGGCATGCACTTCAGATCGCTGCTCGACGGCGGCGGGTACGGGTCCTACGGGGTGGCGAGCACGTACTACACGGGGGCGCTGCAGACGGTCACGTATCACGTTCCCCGTTACACGTTCCAGGGCGCACGAGCGTTCACCAACAAGCCTCCGTGTGGTCCGAAGCGGGGGCACGGGACTCCCCAGCCGCGCTTCGCGCTCGAGGTCCACCTCGACAAGATCGCCGAGCAGCTCGGGCTCGATCCCGCCGAGCTCCGGCTCAGGCATCTGGTCCCGCCCAACTCGCTCACCGCCAACTGGCTGCGCGTCGGCACGATGGGACTGGGGCGCTGCATCGAGAAGGTCGTCCAGGGCTCGGGCTGGAAGGACAAGTTCAAGAAACTGCCCCTCGGAAAAGGGATCGGCCTCGCGTGCTCGTCCTACATCACGGGCGCGGGGCTGCCGATCTATTGGAATGCCATGCCGCATTCCGGCGTGCAGCTCAAGTGCGACCGCGGTGGCGGAGTGACGGTGTTCTGCGGCTCGACCGAGATCGGGCAGGGCTCCGATTCCATCCTCGCCGCGATCGTCGCGGAGGTGCTCGGTATCAACCCGTTCGACATCGCGGTGGTCACGGGCGACACCGACCTCACGCCCGTCGATCTGGGCAGCTACTCGAGCCGGGTCACCCTCATGACCGGTCACGCGGCGATCCAGGCGGCCGAACGGGCGCGCGCGCTGATTGCCAGACACGCCGCCGCGCAGCTCGCAGTACCCGTCGAACGCGTCGGATTCGCGGACGGCCGGGTGTTCGACCTGGAGCGTCCCGAGCTGGGACTCTCGTTTGCGGACGCCGTACGGCTCGCCGAAGCGGCGGAGGGAACGGTGGGCACGGTGGGCTCGTATACGCCGCCCCCCTCCCCCGGGAAATACCGCGGCGCGGGCGTCGGCCCGTCACCCGCGTACTCCTACAGCGCCTGCGTGGCGGAGGTGGATGTGGACCCGGCCACGGGCATCGTCCGCGTCCCCAAGATCTGGATCGCGCACGACGTGGGGCGAGCCATCAACGCCGCGACCGTGATGGGGCAGATCGAAGGCTCCGTGTACATGGGGCTGGGCGAGGCGCTGATGGAGGAGATGGCGTACCGCGGCAACCGCAACGTGGTGCACAAGATTCCCAGCCTGCTCGAGTACAAGAGCCCCACCACGCTCGAGATGTGCGACGTGGTGACCTACGTGGTCGAAGACCCCGACCCGAACGGCCCGTTCGGTGCCAAGGAGTGCGGGCAGGGTCCCCTGCTACCCGTACCGCCCGCCGTGGCGAATGCCGTGTACGACGCGGTCGGTGTGCGCATCGACGAGGTGCCGATCACACCGGAGAAGGTGTTCAAGGCCCTACGGGCAAAAGGAAAGGGAGAGGAGGGACGGGTCGGGCCCAAGAGCTTCCCCGAGATTCCCTGGCCCGAGCCGACGCGGGTGCCGCCGCCCTGGGAGGGGGGAGACGGAAAGGCGGTAGAGAGCGGAAAAGGCGGCAAGGGGCGGCAACGGGCGGCAAAGGCGGCAAGGCCCTGATGCTCAGACTTCCGTCGTTCACGTACCTGCAACCACGCACGCTCCAAGAAGCGCTCGCGATGAAAGCGGACGCGGGCCCCGATGGCATGTATGTCGCCGGCGGGACGGATCTGTACCCGAACATGAAGCGCCGCCACCAGGAGCCGCGCACCGTGATCTCGTTGATGGGGATTCCGGAGCTCGCAGGATGCGAAGTGCGGGATGCGGGATGCGTCGTTGGGGCATGCGTGACATTGAGCTATCTGATAGCGCACCCGACCATGCGTCAGCATTACGACACTGTCGCGCATGCGGCCGCGCTTGTGAGCACCCCGCTGCTCCGCAACATGGGAACCCTCGGGGGAAATCTCTGCCTCGACACGCGCTGCAACTACTACAATCAGACGTACGAGTGGCGCCAGGCGATCGACTTTTGCATGAAGAAGGACGGGCACATCTGTTGGGTGGCGCCCTCGTCCCCGCGGTGCTGGGCCGTCAGCTCGTCCGACGTGGCCCCCGTGATGGTGGCGCTGGCCGCGGACTACGTGCTCGTCGGTCCGGGCGGCGAGCGCGTCGTGCCTGCGGCACGGTTCTATCACAACGACGGCATCAATTATCTGACCAAGCAGCCCGAGGAGATCCTCAGCGCGGTGCGGCTGCCGCGGCCGGACGGGTGGGACGCGGTGTACCACAAGCTGCGCCGCCGCGATGCGTTCGACTTTCCGGTGCTCGGCGTGGCGGCGTGGGTGAGATGGGAAGCGGGACGAGGGACGAGGGACCAGGGACGGGTGGCGGAGGCCCGTATCGTGTTGGGCGGCGTGGCGAGCTCGCCGCAGGAGGTCCCCGAGGCCGGTGCCGCGCTCGCGGGAACCGACTTGTCGGACGACGCGATCGCAGCAGCAGCCGCCGCCGCCTATCGCCCCGCCAAGCCCCTGGACAACACCGACTTCGATCTGTCGTGGCGCAAGCAGATGACGCGCGTGTACGCGACGCGGGCGCTGGTCGAGCTGCGCCGGCGCCGCTCGCTCGCGCTGACCCCTACCCCGGAGTCCCGATGGAAGAGCTGAGTCCCCTCGAGCCGTCCCTCGCCCCGACTCACAACCTCGTGGCCGAGCGCCTGTTCCGCGCCCGCATCGTGATTCTCACGGGTGAGATCACGCAGCGCGTGGCGGCGAACGTCACCGCGCAGCTGCTCGCCATGGCCGGCGAATCGAGCGACGACATCACGGTGTTCATCAACTCCCAGGGTGGGCACGTGGAAGCGGGCGACACGATCCACGACCTGGTGCGGTTCCTGAGCCCGCGGGTACGGATGGTGGGCACCGGATGGGTGGCGAGCATCGCGGCCCTGATTTACGTGGCCGTGCCGCGCGAGGACCGCTACTGCCTTCCCAACACGCGCTTTCTGCTCCACCAGCCGGCGGGCGGGGCGGGTGGGTCCGCGAGCGACATCGAGATCGAGGCGCGCGAGATACTCAAGATGCGCGATCGGTTGAACCGCGTCTTCGCGCAGCAGACCGGGCAGCCGCTCGAGCGCATCGAAGAAGATACGCGCCGCAACTTCTGGCTCTCGGCCGAGGAGGCGCGTCGCTATGGGCTGGTCGGGCAGGTCATCGAGCACCAGGCCGAGCTCGGCACGTCACGGTGACCTATGAGACCACACTGGATGATGATCGTGGCACTCCTGGCCGGGTGTGGCCGGTCCGACCGGGAGCCGGCGCAGGCAAAGGCGACCGCGACAGCCGCGGCGAGCTTCCGCGTGCGGTTCGTGACCAGCGCCGGCCCCTTCGTCGTCGAGGTGACGCGCGCCTGGGCGCCGCACGGCGCGGACCGACTCTACGACCTCGTGCGGCAAGGGTTCTACGACGGAGGGCGCTTCTTCCGCGTGGTCCCGGGGTTCGTCGTCCAATTCGGGCTGAGCGGCGATCCGGCGGTGTCGGCCCGCTGGCGCCCGGCTACTATCCCGGACGATCCGGTGACCCAGCATAACACCCGCGGCACGCTCACCTTCGCCACCGCGGGGCCGAACACGCGCACCACGCAGCTGTTCATCAACTACCGCGACAACATTCGCCTCGACGGCATGGGCTTCGCACCCCTGGGTCGCGTGGTCGAAGGGATGGACGTGGTGGATCACATCTACGCGGGCTACGGCGAGCGGCCCGATCAGGCGCAAATTGAAGCGCGGGGAAACGCGTACCTCGCGGCCGCGTTCCCCCGCCTCGACTCGATCACCCGCGCGACGATCGTCGCGCCCTAAGCCGACGTCTTCGCGTCCCCCAGGGCCTCGACCTCGCCTCGCATCCGGTCGAGCAGCTCCACCAGCGTGCGTCGGGTGGCCTCGTCGCGCGCCTTCCAGCCGGCGCGGTACACGGCGCGCACCAGCCGTGCGGCGGCGCGGTTGACTTCGATCATGCCACCGCCCAACGTGCGATCCACGGCGTCGCGGACCCGCTCGAAAATGTCGTCCACCACGTCGCGATGCTCTTCGAGAAAGCGCGTTCCCGCGGCGGTGATTTCGTACACCTTCTTCCCCTCGACCTCTTTGGAGCTCACCAACCCCTCGTCCTCGAGCCACTGCAGCGTCGGGTAGACGGTCCCGGGGGAGGGGGAGTAGCAGCCGTGCAGCTGCTCTTGCAGCTCCTTCATTACCTCGTAGCCGTGGCGCGGCTTGTCCTTGAGGAGCTTGAGGATCACATACTTCATGTCACCCGATTCGAACCACTGGCGGCGCCGCCCGCGCGGCCCGCCCCAGAAGAACGCCCGGGGGCCGAAGCCGAAGGCGAAGCCATCCCATCCGAACTGTCGCGTCATTGTCTCCTCGGTGCTATGCGATGTAACGTGAAGATATACCGTGACGATATATCGTGTCAATCGGTCGTAACACCGCTCACAGCAATCCCGTCGCACTTCACACAAGTTCCAAGGCCGCATGAACTTGTGCAGGGGGAGCGGGGTGGTACATTTGGAGCCCGCGCTAACCCTGTTTCCCTTAGCCCGCGCGCCCGGAAGGAGCTTCGATGTCCGTGCAGGTGACCCCCCACCCCGCCTGGGTGGCCGACCTGGATGCCACACTGGATCCCAGACGCGAGGCGATCCTCGACACGCCGGTGATCGTGCACGCCTCGGAGAACGAGCTGGTCGACGGCCAGATCCAGAACTTCCTCGTGGCGTTCTACCCGATCATCCGTGACTTTCCCCAGTGGCTGCAGGTGCTGCTGGACCGCTCGCCGGACGACGGCAAGGTGTTCTTCCGGGACAACATCCGCGTCGAGAAGCGACACGACGCGATGTGGCGCGCCATGGGAGATGGCTTTAACGTCCCGAAGGCGCGGTTCCAGGTGCCCGAGCCGATGATCCCCGAAGTGAAGGAATTTCACGCCTATCTGACCGAGATGTGCCGCGGCGCGACGTTCGGCGCGGCCGTGTCCGCGACCAACTACGCCGTGGAGGGCGTGGCGCAGAAGATCTCCGAGAAGGCGCTGCGCGGGCTCGCCAAGAACGAGAAGATCGGGCCGCGCGGGCGGTGGTGGCTGGAAGAGCACGCCAAGTACGACGATGAGCATCCCATCCACGCCCTGGAGATCATCAAGGGCTGCGTGAAGCGCGGCGAGGCGCCGCGGGGAGTGACCGAGTCGGCCCTCAAGAGCCTGGACCTGATGAAGGATGCCATGGTGGCCTCGTACGACTCATGAGCAAAGGCCGGCGCGCTACGCCCGCGCGCGGGCTGCGATCTCCCGTGCCGTCCTCCAAGACGGCGCCCCAGCGCCCGCTTGATTCGCAGCGCATCGCGGCCGAAATCGTGGCCGCGCTCGCCGACGCGGTGATCGTCACGGGCCCGGATCGGCGGGCGCTCACGGCCAACCGCGCCGCGGCCGATCTGTTCGGCCGGCCGCTCGAGGACCTGCCGGGAACCCCCATCGACGACCTGGTCGCGCCCGGCGAGCGCGCCAATGTCGCCGAGCACGAGCAGCTGGCCTTCCAGGGCGAGGAGCAGCACTACGAGACGAAGGTCGTGAGCGCGAGCGGCGAGGAGCGGGTGGTCGCCGTGTCCACGACACCGCTCGTGGTCGAGGGCGAGCTGATCGGGGCCGTGGCGACGCTGCGCGACATCACCGAGCAGAAGCGGGCACAGGAAACACTCAGCCGCTCCGAGGCTCGCTATCGCCATCTGTTCGAGTCGGCGTCGGATGCGATCGTTACCCTGGACGCAACCGGCCGGTTCACCACTGTCAACCACGCCTCCGAGATCATCTCGGGCTACCGCCGCGAGGAGCTGCTAGGGATGTTTTTCGCTCCCTTGTTCCCGGACGACGAGCTTCCCCGGGCCCTGACCCACTATCAACGGGCGCTGGGGGGCGAGACGGGGTTGTTCGAGACTGCCTTCTACCGGAAGGACGGTGAAGTCCGGACCATTCAGGTGACCTACTCGACGCCGCAGCTCGACGAAGAAGTCCTGTGCGTCATCCGCGACGTCACCGACCAGAAGATGCTGCAGGAGCAGCTGATCCAGTCCGAAAAGATGTCGGCCATCGGGCAGCTCGTCTCCGGCGTAGCGCACGAGCTCAACAACCCGCTCGCGGGGATCTCGGCCTTCGCCCAGCTGCTGCTGAGTGAAAAGCGCTTCCCGCCCGATCAGCGCACCGCGGCCGAGATGATCTACGCCGAAGCCCGGCGCGCCTCGCGCATCGTGCAGAACCTCCTCACGTTCGCGCGCCAGCACAAGCCGGAGCGCTCACCCACGTCGGTGAACCAGGTGCTGGACGACACGCTCGAGCTGCGGGGATACGAGCTGCGGGTGCGGGGGATCGACGTGCAGCGCGACTACGACGACCAGGCCCCCGAGACCATGGCCGACGCGCACCAGCTGCAGCAGGTGTTCCTGAACCTGATCACCAACGCCGAGCAGGCGATGGAGCGGGCGGAGCGGGACCAGCAGCGGCTCACGGTGCGCACGCGCCAGGCCGGCGCGCTCATCCGCACCGAGGTCGAGGACACGGGCCCGGGCATCCCCCCCAATCTGCTCGAGCGAATCTTCAATCCGTTCTTCACCACCAAGCCCACCGGGTCCGGCACGGGTCTGGGCCTCTCCATCTCGCTCGGCATCGTGCGGGAGCACGAGGGGCGCATCTGGGCGGAGAACGCCCCCCAGGGGGGCGCCCGGTTCGTGATCGAGCTGCCGGTCGTGGCGCCGCGCGCCACGGGGGACTTCCCGAGCACGCCGTTAGTGCAGCCCGTGACCGACCGGCTGCACGTGCTGGTGGTGGACGACGAGGCCTCGGTCCGGGTCGCGCTGCAGCGCTATCTGTCCGGCCGGGGCCACGAGGTGGAGACGACCGCCAGCGGCCGCGAAGCCCTCGCCCGGATGCGCGAAGACGCCTTCGACGCGGTGATCATCGACATGCGGATGCCCGATCTTTCGGGCGAGCAGCTGTTCGGGGAGCTCAAGGCGCGCGATCCGTCCTACGCGGAGCGCGTGATTTTCACCACCGGGCAGCTGGTGGACGACACGGTGCGCAATTTCCTCTCGTCCACCGGCCGCCCCTGTGTGCCCAAGCCGTTCGAGTTCAGCGCCTTCGACCAGGTGCTGCCGGCGCGCCGCGTCTCCTGATCAAACGCGCTGCAAGCGCGTCACGCGCCGCAACAGTCGTCGCGCCTCGTCCTGCTGTCGCCGCAGCAGCTGCCGCAGGCTGCTCTGCTCCTCGCGCATCTTGCGTTCCAGCTCGTGGCGCATGCGATGCTCCCTGGCCTCCGGCACCTTCCACGTGAGCGACATCCGCTTCTGCTTGCGCAGGATATCGATCGACACGGACTCCCCCGCCTCGTACGACCGCAGGATGCGCATCGCGTGGGACTGGCTGGTCGGCTTCCGCCCGCCGATCGACAGGATCACGTCCCCGCCCTTGAGGGGCAGGGTCGAATCCGCGGGCGCCTTCACCACCAGGATGCCGTCCTTCGTGCCGAAGTAGTCCCCGAGATCCGGGTTCAGGCTCACCAGCTCGAGGTCGCCCCACGGCTCCCCGAACCACTCGAAGTCCATCCCCGGCATGTGCGGCATCGCGACCATGGGGCCCGGCATGTCCATCCGCATGGCGCCGTCCAGATCCTCCGCGACGAGCGTCGCCTGTTTGATGTCGGACCCGCGGCGGTACTCGATGCGCACGGTGTCACCGGGCTCGAGCTTGCGGGCGAGGGCGACGAGCTTGCGCCCCGGGCCGGACTCATCCTCGTCTTCCGCCTTGATGCCTCCGAGCGACGTGCCGGCGAACTTGGTGATGACGTCACCCACCTTGAGGCCCGCCTTCTCGGCCGGACTGCCCGGCGTCACGGCCTCGATCTTGGCCCCGACCTTGTCGCTCTCCGCGCTCGCATCGGTCCGCACCAGCACCCCGATCCGACCGTGGCTGTCGCTGAATGAAAAGGCGAACGCGCGCGGCGCCCGGGCCACCCGCGGCGGCCGGGCGGGGGACGCCGGTGCGGGCTCCTGCGCCACGAGTCCGCCCGCCCACAGAGCCGCGACGGCGGCGATGACCAACGACTGACGTTGCATGTGTAATCCCTCCGGAGCCCTAGAGCCCCACGTAAGCGGCCCGCGTCACGTGAACCCCCACCAGCTGCTGCATGAGATCCACCCGCTGCTGCCACAGTTTGACGAGCTCCGCCGGACGCGGCTGCGCGTCCGGCGGCCCGAAGCGGGCGAGCTCGCCGTCGATGACGGCAATGCGATCTTCCAGCGCGGCCGCGACCGCCGCCGCCCGGCCGCTCATCACCCGCGCGTCGGGGTCGTAGCGCTCGAGCTGCTGCTCGAGCGTCGCCGATTCCCGCTTGATCGAAGCGAGATCTGCGGCGTTTGCCTGCCCGGTGCCGAACGGCCGGAACACGAGCAGCCCGGCTACCGTCGCCGCCGCCGCCACGCTCCATGCCCCCCAACGGCTGCGGCGCCGGCGCCGCGCGAGCACCGCATCGCGCACCACGGGCCAGCGATCCCGCGGGGGGCGCCGGGTCGGCAGGGCCTTGAGCTGCGCCACGCGCTGATACAGCGCATCGAGCTCCGCCCGGCACGCCGCGCACACCTCGGCGTGCGAGCGTGCCCAGGCGGAGGCCTCGCCCGCCTGCAGCGCCAACAGATCGTCCATCGTGCAATGCATCATGATGCCGCTCCTTCATCCTCCAGCATGCCCCGCAGGCGCGCGTGCGCCCGCGCCAGCTGCGACTTGGAAAAACTCACCGTCCGACCCATCTGCTCCGCGATCTCCTCGTGCGTGTACCCTTCGACGTCGTGCAGCCACACCACGGCGCGCGACGTCTCGCTCAACCGCTCGAAGGCGCGCTCCAGGTCGACCCGCGCCGGCACGCCCGAGCCTCCTGGTCCGGCCGCCGCTTCCTCGTGCAGCTCCTCCGTGGCGCGCACCTGGTTGCGCCGGATCCGCATCAGCGCCTTCGACGCCGCGATCTGCCGGATCCACCCCCACAAGTGTCCTTCCCCGCGGTACTGCTTGATGCTCCGCACCACCTCGAGGAACGTCTCCTGCAGCACGTCCTCCGCGTCCTCCGGGTTGCGCAGCATCCGGAGAGCGAGGCTGTACACCGGCGTTTCGAAGGCGCGGTACAGCGCCTCCAGCGCCTCCAGGTCGCCGGACTTGGCCCGGGCAACGAGAATGTCGGGGACGGCGAGTGAGATGGTCATCTCCTGAATTACATAGATGCGTCGAGTACGTAAGGCGTCGCGGAAAGGCGTCGCGAGAACGGCGTGGCGGAACGGCGTAGGCCAACGTATGTCCGCGACGTCGTTGCGTGACGCCTCTTCGTGACGCCTTCTAACCGATTGCTATTAGGAGAGTTGCAGCTATCTTCCGGGATGCCTCTCGACCGACCCACCCTCCACAACTGGCTGCACCACTGGCAGGACGAATACGACGCCGCCTACCTGTACCTCGTGCTCGCGGGCCAGGAGCCGGAGCCGAAGCGCAAGGACGTGTACATCAAGCTGGCCGGCGTGGAAGAGCGGCACGTGCAGATGTGGGAGAAGCTGCTGGCGGAGCACGGCCATCCGGTGGGCCGCCCGCGGCCGTCGGTGAACGCGCGACTGCGCGCCTGGTTCGGGCGGCGCTTCGGGCCCGGCTACCTGCTGCCGCTGCTGCTGCGCGAGGAGGGGCAGGAGGTGAAGGGCTACATGGACCTGCACAAGCGGGCCACCTTCGCCGACGCGCGCGAGGTGTCGCTCAAGCTCGCGAAGGAATCGGCGGCCCATGCCGAGACGCTGGCGAACCTGGCGGGCCGGGCGGCGGAGCCATGGCACAACACGGGGTCGGGCGGGTTCCTGCGCAACGTCGTGTACGGGTTCAACGACGGCCTGACCGCCAACTTTGGTCTGGTGGCGGGCGTGATCGGCGCCGCCGTCACGCCGCACATCGTGCTGCTCTCGGGCCTCGCCGGCATGATCGCGGACGCGCTCTCGATGGGCGCGTCGGGGTACCTCGCGGCCAAGAGCGAGCAGGAGGTGTACGACCACGAGATCGCCATGGAGAAAGAAGAAATCCGCATCATGCCCGAAGTGGAGGAAGAAGAGATCGCCCTGGTCTATCAGACCAAGGGCATCGAGGCGGGGATCGCGCGCCAGATGGCCGCCGAGGTGATGCGCGACTCGCAGCGGGCGCTGGACGAGCAGGTGCGCGAGGAGCTCAAGATCGGGGAGGCGCACGCGACCCCGTTCAAAGAAGGATGGGTCACGGGGGCGTCCACGGCGGTCGGGGCGCTCATTCCGGTGGCGCCGTTCCTGGTGCTGAGCGGGCCGGCGGCCGCGTGGACCGCGTTCGCCATCGCCATGCTCTCCCACTTCGCGGTCGGGGCGGCGCGCAGTTTTTTCACGGGCCGGGGCGTGATCCGCAGCGGGATCGACATGTTCGTGGTGGGCCTGGGCGTGGCGGGCGTCGGGTACGTCGTCGGCGACGTGATCGCGAAGGTGCTCTAGACCACCAGGTTAAGCAGGCGATCCTGTACGTACACCGTCTTTCTTAACTGCTTGCCGTCGACAAATTTTCGCACGGACTCGTCCTGCATCGCCAGCGCGACGACCTCCGCCTCGCTCGCGCCGCGGCCCACCGTCACCCGGCCCCGCACCTTGCCATTCACCTGCACCACCACCTCCACGTCGCCCGCGGCGGCGAGCCGCTCGTCGAACGCCGGCCAGGCCGCCGTGAAGATCGAGCGCTCGTGTCCGAACAGCGACCACAGCTCCTCGGCGAGGTGCGGCGCGTACGGTGCCACCATCACGATCAGCGGCTCGATGGCGTCCCGTGCCGCGACATGCTCGTCGCGCACCGTGTTGAGGTACTCCATCATCGCCGAGATGGCCGTATTGTAGTCGAGCCGCTCGGTGTCCGTCGTCACCTTCTTGATCGTCTGATGCAGCTTGCGCTCGACGACTGACCCCGGGAACCCCGGGCTGGCGTCCGGGGTCAGTCGGGCCGCCTCGTGAGCCGTCGTCCAGAGCTTATCGAGAAAGCGCCGTACCCCGATGATGCTGGTGTCGCGGAAGTCGCCGCCCTCCTGGAACGGCCCGAGGAACATCAGGTACATGCGCAGCGTGTCGGCGCCCCACTTCTGGATGTAGGCGTCGGGAATGACCACGTTGCCGCGCGACTTGGACATCTTCGCGCCATCCTTGATGATCAGCCCATGCGCGCGGAGCTTCGGGAACGGCTCGTCGAAGTACAGTTTCCCGAGCTCGTGCAGCACCATCGTGATGAAGCGGGAATAGAGCAGGTGCAGCACGGCGTGCTCGTTGCCGCCGATGTAGCTCGACACCGGCAGCCACGCCTTGGTGCGCGCCGGGTCCCACGGCCGGTCGTCGAACTCGGTCGACGGGTAGCGCAGGAAGTACCACGCCGAGTCGAGGAACGTGTCGGACACGTCGGTCTCGCGCCGGCCCTGGGCGCCGCACTGCGGGCACTTCACGAAGTACCACTCCTTGTGGCGCGCGAGCGGCGAGACCCCGCTCGCATCGGGGCGAAAGTCCTGGATGAAGGGCAGCTCCACCGGGAGGTCCCGCTCCGGCACCGCCACCGGTCCGCAGGCGTCGCAATAGATGATCGGGATGGGTGGTCCCCAGTAGCGCTGGCGTGAGATGCACCAGTCGTGCAGCCGGTACTGCACCTGGGGCGTGGCGAGCCCCCGCTCCTCGAGCCAGGCCACGATACGCCGCTGCGCGTCGCGGCACGACAGCCCGCTGAATTCGCCGGAGTTGACGAGCATGCCGTCCTGCGTGACGCTCGGAAGCGGCTCACCGGTGCGCACCACCTCGCGGATGGGCAGCTTGAATTGGGTCGCGAACTCGAAGTCCCGCGTGTCGTGGGCCGGGACGGCCATGATCGCCCCGGTGCCGTACTCCATGAGCACGTAGTCCGCGATCCAGATGGGGATCGCCTCACGGGTGGCCGGATTGCGGGCGTAGGAGCCGAGGAACACGCCGCTCTTGGTCTTGTCACCCACGCGGCGGGACACGACGTCCTTGCCCTGCATCTCACGCCGGTAGGCGTTCACCTGGCGCCGCTGCTCGTCGGCCGTGAGCCGGTCCACCAGCGGGTGCTCAGGGGCGAGCACGAGGTAGGTGGCGCCGAACACGGTGTCGGGACGGGTGGTGAACACGGGGATCTTCGCGGCGGCCGGGGTCTCGAAAATCAGCTCCGCGCCCTCGCTGCGTCCGATCCAGTTGCGCTGCAGTGTACGGGTGGAATCCGACCAGTCGAGCCGGTCGAGGTTCTCGAGCAGGGGCTCCGCGTACTTCGTGATGTTGAAGAACCACTGCTCCAGAAAGCGCTGCTCGACCTTGGTGTCCGGGTGGCGCTCGCAGTAGCCGTTGATCACCTGCTCGTTCGCGATGACGCTCATGTCCTTGGGGCACCAGTTGACCGCCGCCTTCTTGCGGAACGCCAGCCCCGCGGCGAACAGCTGCAGGAAGATCCATTGCGTCCACTTGTAGTAGCGCGGGTCGGTGGTGGAGAGCTCGTGCCGCCAGTCGAACATGCCGCCGAACCGGCGCAGCTGCCGACGGAAGGTCTCGATGTTCTTCGGGATGAGCTGGGCCGGATTGATCCCCACCGAGAGCGCGTAGTTCTCCGAGTGGATGCCGAACGCGTCGAACCCGATGGGCTCGAACACGTCGTGCCCCTGCAGCCGCTTGAACCGCCCGTAGATGTCGGCGCCGGTGAACGCGAACATGTTCCCCACGTGCAGCCCTTCGGCCGACGGGTAGGGGAACATCATGAGGTTGTAGAACGGCCGGCGCGCTCGGTTCAGGTCGGGCTCGTTGGTGTGCTCCCGCGCCCAGCGCTCCTGCCACTTGGCCTCGACCAGCTGCGGGTCGTACGCCGGGACCTGAGTCATAAGTCCATGAAATTAAACAGGCTTGCTCAACTGGGTAACCCTGCGTAGCTTCGCTTCCAACCCGCATCATGTCCAGTCGCACCCCGCAGCTCCGGCAGAGCTTCCTGGTGACGGGGGCGGCCGTGGCCCTCGTCTTGGTGACGGGGTTTGCCATCCTCTCGAGCCGCAGCGCCGGCCGGATCGTCGAGCAGCAGGCGAACGCCCGCGGCCAGGACCTGGCGACGCACGTCGCATCGCTGGTCGATCTGTATCTGCGCGAGCGCCGCCACGAAGCCGAGGCGCTGGCGGGCTCGCCCGCCGTGGTCCGCGCCGCGCTCGACGCGTCCCAGTCCGCCGTGCGCCAGCGCCTGCCACAGCTCGACATCCCCACCCTGGAGCGGATGTTCAATCAGCGGCGTGAGCTGGGCGGCGATCCGGATCTCGCCGCCTACCTGCGCGGCTATGCGGAGCACTCCGACTTCGCCGAGCTCTTTTTCACCGAAAGCCACGGGTACAACGTGCTCGCGTCCGACCGCACCTCGGACTTCGTGCAGTCGGACGAGGAGTGGTGGCAGCAGGCCGTGAAGACGGGAGGGTACGAGGGCCCGCCCCGCTACGACTCGTCGGCGGCCGTGGTGTCGCTCGAATACGACATCGCCATCCGCGCGCCGCGCGTGGCGCGCCCGGTGGGCGTCCTCAAGGCTGTGTTTGCGCTGGATCGGCTGTCGCAGCTCCTCGCCGCCGCCGACCTGCCCGGCGGCGTGCGGCTCGAGGTGGTCGACGCCCAGGGCCGCCGCATCGTCACGCCAGACTCGGCCGAGCTACTGCGCCCGCTGCCGCAGGCGGCGGACATCCCGCGGCAATCGCGCCCCGCCACGGCGCGCGTGGTCGGGCCGGGAGGGAGTGCGGATCTCGTCATCACGGTGCCGACCACGAACGGGAAATGGTGGGTCGTGTTCCGCGAGCCCGAGCGCGCGGCCTACGCCGTGGCGCGCACCACAGCGACGAACATCGTGCTCTGGACCGTGGCCCTGTTCGGTGCCGCGCTCACGCTGCTGTTCGTGTTCTGGCGGCGGCTCAACCGGCGCGTCACGGAGCCGGTGAAGGCGGCGGGAGCGATCGCGAGTCGGGTGGCGGGCGGCGACCTGTCCGTCACAGTCGCGACCGAGCGGACGGAGGCCGCCGAGGTGGGCGACCTGCTCTCGTCCGTGCATTCCATGGTGGTGGCACTGCGCCGGCTGGTGGGCGCCATCCGCACGGCGGCGGACGAAGCGGCGGCCATGGCCACCGAGATCTCGGCCTCGACCGAGCAGATGAGCGCGTCCACCGAGCAGATGTCGGCCACGTGCCAGGACCTGACCAAGCGCGCCGCGGAGCAGGCGCAGCTGGTGCGCGCGGCCGCGGACGACGCTGGCAAGATCCTCCAGATCGCGACCATCCTCGCGGCCGGCGCCGACGATTCGGTGCGGCGCAACAGCGCGGTCGCCGGCGTCGCGAAGCGGCACAAAGACGTGCTGGACCAGAGCACCGCCCAGCTCGCGAAGCTGGTGGAAGAGGTGGGAAAGGGCGCGGCGGAGGCCGACGCCCTGGCGCGGGCATCCGCGGACATCCAGAAGTTCGTCGCCCAGGCCAAGTCGGTCGCGACCCAGACGAACATGCTGGCCTTGAACGCGGCCATCGAGGCGGCGCGTGCCGGGCCGCAAGGGCGTGGGTTCGCCGTCGTAGCGGACGAGGTGCGCAAGCTCGCCTCGGTGGCCGCCGCGGCGGCGACCGACACGGCCGACACCGTGCGCGGCGTGCTGGGGCGGGTGCAGGCGACGCGCGATCGGCTGGCGCACCTCGCCCAGGGCGCGGGCGCGGCGCGGGAAGCGGCCCAGACGGCGGCTCAGGGGCTCGGGACGGTGGCCGCGGAGGCGGAGGCCAACGACGTGTGGAGCCGCGAGATCGCCAACATGGCGGGGGAAATGCGGCGGCTCGTCGAGGAGATCGGGGCGCGCCTCAACTCGGTGGCCGAGGGAACCGAGAACCTGCTCGCGTCGGCCGAAGAGATCGCCGCGTCGAGCGAACAGCAGAGCGCGTCGACCGAGGAGATCGCGTCGTCCGCGAACCAGCTGGCCGAGGCGGCGGACAAGCTCACCGGTGCGGTCAAGTCGTTCCGCCTCCTGGCCGATGAGGAGCCGCCGCGCGAGCAGGCGGCCGACTAGCCCGGAACCAATCGGCAATGCGCTCCGTACGGAACACGCACGCCGTTCCACGCACTCGAGCGGAGCCGTCCTAAAATGAAGCGCCGCAATATGTTCGCCGTCGTCACCGTGGTCGCCGTGCTGGCGCTCGGCGCCATGGCCGCCGCCGGCAGGCTGGGCGGCCACAAGAAGGACGGCCTGAAAGCCGTGGCGGTGGCCCGCGGGTCCCTGGTCGATAAGGCCCTCGCCGTCGGCACGATCGAGCCTCGAGTCGAAGTCAGCGTCAAGTCGATCCTCGCGGGCGTGGTGCGGCAGCGCTTCGCCGCAGTCGGGGACTTCGTCAAGCGGGGCCAGCCGCTGCTCGAGATCTCACCCAACCCGACGCCCCTGGAAATGGTCGAGCTGCGCCGCAACGTCGAGCTGCGCGAGATCGAGCTCAAGAATCTCGAGCGCCAGCTGGGGCGCCAGCAGGAGCTGCGCGATAAGAACCTGATTTCCCCCTCCGATCTCGAGACCGCGCAGCGGCAGGTGGACGAGGCGCGCTCGCAGCTGTCGCTCGCGCAGGAGCGGCTGGCGCTGCAGGAGGGCGGGACGGTGCTGGCCAACGGCAAACCGGTCGAGACGGTGGTCCGCGCCCCCATCGACGGCTATATCCTCGAGGACTCGATCGAAATCGGTGATCCCGTGGTGCCGTTGACGCCGTACCAGGCGGGCACCGTGCTGATGCGGATGGCGGCCATGCGGGACCTGATCTTTCGGGGCACCGTGGACGAGATCGACGTCGGCCGGCTCAAGGAGGGCATGCCGGTCACGATCAAGATCGGCGCGCTGCCCAACGCGACGGTCAAGGGGCGGCTCGACAAGATCTGGCTCAAGGCGCACAAGCAGGAGCAAGCGACGGTGTTTCCGATCGAGATCGTCCTGACCGAAGTGGAGGGCGCCACACTGCGCGCCGGCTACTCGGCCAACGCGGAGGTGATCATCGCTCGCCGCGACAGTGTGCTCTACGTCCCCGAGCGGCTCATCACCCACCGCAACGACTCGAGCTTCGTGACCGTCCGGACCGGCCCCGGTAAGACCGCGGAGCGGAGCATCAAGACCGGTCTCTCGGACGCCATCAACATCGAGGTGCTCGAGGGCCTGCAGCCAACCGACTCGATCATCGAGCCGCCCCCGCGCGAGATCAGCTGACATGTGGCGTGAGTTCTTCGCCGACCTGCGGGCGCAGAAACTCCGCACCTCCCTCACCGTGCTGGGGATCGCCTGGGGCACCGTCGCCGTGGTGGTGCTCCTGGCGTTCGGCGTCGGACTGGAGCGCCAGACCAGGAAGCGGTTTCACGGCTTGGGTGACCGGATCGTGATCCTCTGGGGCGGACGGACCACAAAGCCGTTCGCCGGCTTCGGCGATGGCCGCCCCATCCGGCTGCAGGCCGAGGACGTCCCGCTGCTCGCCCGCGAAGTCGCCGAGATCCAGTACATCAGCCCCGAGTACATCACGCAGAGCACGCGGGTGCGGCGCGGCATCAAGGCGGCCGCGCCCGCCGTCACCGGCATCGTCCCGGTGTACGGCTTCATGCGCAACATCATCCCCGAGGCGGGCGGCCGTTTCATCAACGATCGGGATGTCGCCGAGCGGAGGCGGGTAGCCGTGCTGGGCGACGAGCTGGCGAAGCTGTTGTTCGAGCACGACGCACCGGTTGGCCAGCAGGTGTTCCTTGGAGACGCCCCATTTACGGTCGTGGGCGTGATGCGGCCCAAGCTGCAGAACTCTTCCTATCAGGAGCGCGACAAGGACCGGATCTTCATTCCCGCCTCGACGCACTACGCCCTGTTCGGCAACCGATTCCTGAGCAACATCGTCTATCGCGCGCGCACCTCGGAGGTCACCAAGCAGGCGGAGCGGCGGGTGTACGAGACGCTGGGGCGTAAGTACCGGTTCGATCCGAGGGACAAGGACGCGTTGGCGTTCTGGGACACGAGCGAATGGGAGACGCGCTTCGGCCAGATGTTCGTGGCCTTCAACATTTTCTTTGCCATCGTGGGGAGCTTCACGCTGCTGGTGGGCGGCATCGGGGTCGCGAACATCATGTACATCGTGGTGCGGGAACGGACGCGTGAAATCGGCGTGCGGCGCGCAGTCGGCGCCACGCGCGCCGACATCATGCGGCAGTTCTTCGCCGAGGCGCTGATGATCGTAGCGCTGGGCGCGACGTTCGGGCTGCTGCTGTCGCTGGGGCTCGTTGCCGCCCTGGGCGGCTTGCCCATTAAAGAATTCGTCGGCGTCCCGACCATTTCCGCCACGGTGTTGACGGCGACGGTCGTCCTGCTCGCGGCGGTCGCCTTTGTCGCAGGCCTGATGCCGGCCCGGCGCGCGGCCGCGCTCGACCCGGTAGAAGCGCTGCGCACCTAGCCATGTTCTACATCCTGCTGCAGGAATTCATCGGCGACTTGAAGGCACAGCGTACTCGGGCCTTCCTCACCTTCTTCGCGGTAACGTGGGGAACATTAGCGGTCGTGTTGCTACTGGCGTTCGGCGAGGGACTGAAGCGCACGGTGCGGGACGGCCTGCTGGGCGCGGGCGAGCGGATTCTCATGATCTACGGCGGCGAGACCAGCAAGTCGTTCGCCGGCCTGGGTCAGGGCCGGCAAATCCGCCTCGTGGAGGAAGACCTCGACCTGCTCGAGCGCGCCATCCCGGACATCGACCGCGGGAGTGTCTCGTACGGACGCTGGGGCACCGCCTTTCAGGTGGGGAAGACCCGCACCAACGCGTTTCTCGAAGGCGTCGGCCCCGATCACGAGGCGATGCGCCACATGGAGCCGGCGCAAGGCGGACGCTTCATCAACCCCGCCGACGTGGCGCAGAAGCGGCGCGTGCTGTTCCTCGGCAACGAGCTGGCGGAGCGCATCTTCGGCAAAGGCGTGGACCCGATCGGCAAGAGCGTGGTCGTGGACGGCCTGCCCTTCACCGTGGTCGGGGTGCTCAAGAAGAAGTTCCAGGACTCGAGCAACAACGGGCCGGACGCCCAGCGCGCCGTCGTCCCATACTCGACGTTTCGCACCATCTGGGGAAACCGCTTCGTGAGCCACCTGATCGTGCAGCCGCACGACGCCTCCCGCGGTCCCCTCGTGAAGGCCGAACTCTACCGCGTGCTGGGGCGGAAGTACCGCTTCGACCCCACGGACGAGCGGGCCCTGGGCATGTGGGACTTCATCGAAAGTGAAAAGGAGACCCTCGCCGTGGGGCTCGGCATCCAGGTCTTCATGGGGCTGGTCGGAGCCTTCACCCTGCTCATCGCCGGCGTCGGCGTGGCCAACATCATGTACGTCGTGGTGAAGGAGCGGACCCAGGAGATCGGCGTCAAGCTCGCTCTCGGAGCCCGCCGCCGGCATATCATGGCGCAGTTCCTGTTCGAGGCCATGGCGATCGCCGTGTCGGGCGGGCTCGTGGGGCTCGTGACGGCGGCGCTGATCGTGTTCGGAGTCGACGCCATCCCGACCGAGGGCAACCCGGCGATGCAGTACATCCTGAACCCGAAGCTGTCCTGGCCGATCGCCCTGATCTGTGTCGGCATCCTGATCAGCATCGGGCTCCTCGCCGGCATGCTTCCCGCCCGCCGGGCGGCGGCGGTGGACCCTATCGAGTCGCTGCGGTACGAGTGAGCTAGGGCTTGGCGGCCTGCTTCTGTGGATCGTCCGCCGGATTGACGTAGGTCAGGGCGAACGGGCCCATGCCGGTCACCTCGATGAACGTGGCGCCCTGCGCCGCGGCGAAGTGGTGTGCCTTCGCCGCCATCGACCTCTTGTCGCCGGCCTTCATCGCCTTCGTCTTCGCTGCGTCGAACTTGTCACCCATACCGACGAGCAGCGTGCCCTTTTTGACTTCGACGAGCTCGTCGGTGGGATGGAAGTGCGGCGCGATTGTGTAGCCGCTCGGCATCGCCAGCTCGACGGTAAAGAGCGCCGCCTTGGTAGGATCGCCGCTCACAACTGCCATGCGTGCACCCTGGGGAAATACGGCCGGGGCCGGGCCCCACTTCAGCGCCGCCGGCTTTTCCGCCGGGGCAGCTTGGGCGTGAACGGCGGGGGCTACCGAGAGCAACAAGGAGGTCGAGAGGCTGAAAGCGAGGCCAACGGGGCGCATAGAGTCTCCGAGGGTGAGGGAGCGTTGGCATTATCTAGCGCCGGAAACCGAAAAGCGGAAGAGCGGCGACCAGCGGCGGTGGACCCGGTGGAGTCGTTGCGCTACGAGTAACGACTCACTCAGCAAGCCTAACGTATCGGCACTGTCGAGCTGAGTGTCGAAACGCCGTTTTCGTCGAAGCTCTCGATCGCCACCCAGTACGCTTGCCCCACTGTGAGCGCTCGCAGCTCGAGCATCGTCCCCTGGTCGGCAAACCGCTGGTAGGTCTGATACAACTTGGAGGGTGTGATGCCCCAGCGCACGTTGTAGCCGACGACGCCGGGCACGGGCTGCCACGTGATGACCGCATTGCGCTCGTCCCGATCGCGCACCGCAGCCAGGCCCGTGGGTGTCGCCGGGCGCGGTCCTGTGCCGTTGCCAAATACGCGGATATCGCTGATGGCCAGGTTGGCAGCGCCGACATGAATGTGCTCGTACCGAACGAACCGCGCGCGTGTGGGCCGCTCGAGCTCGATGTACGCGTTGGGCCGATCACGCCGCTCGCGCGAAAGGTCCGCGACGGTGTTCCACTCGATGCCGTCCAGCGACGCCCGCAGGCGGAATTGCGTGACCACGCTGGAGTCGGTGCCGTAGAGACCCGACTGGTAATCGGCGTAGTTCACCTGGATCGCTTTCACATCGTACGCGCGGGCCAAGTCAATCGTGAGCCACTCGCCGGGACGACTCCGCGTGGCCACCCAGAAGGTGCGTGGGTTCTCATCGGTGACGTAGCTCGAGGGAAAGCTGTCGAGCGCGGAGGATGCGGTCGTCGATTTGCGGTATGACAGGAGCATCCAGCCAGTGAACAGCTCCTCACTCGTGCCCCACGGCCTCGTCGGCAGCCAGTGCGGGAAGTCGCCGAAGCGCGTGTCGACATACATCTGGCCGTCCGAGTCGAAGCCCGCGGGGTGCAGACCGATGCGGCGCTCGAAGTTCCAGTTGACCCCGATCCACGGCGTGCCCGTATTCCACCAATTGCCGTACACGTCCTGGAACGTGTTGCCGTGTCCGGCGCCCTGGACGAATCCGCCAGGCTTGTACGCGACCGGGTTGTATGATGCGTAGCTGAATGGGCCGAGCGGATCGTCGGCGACGTAGACGCCGGTCGCGTACACGTTGTACTCCGTGCCCGGCGCGCCGTACTGGAGGTAATACCGACCCGCGTACTTGGTCATCCAAGCGCCTTCGATGAACGGCCGGGTCGTCGTGTCGCGATGGTCCTGGCCGAACCGTTCCCACCCGTGCTTCTCGGGCTCGAGACCGAACAGCCATTTCGGCGTTCCCCGGTAGGCGAGCTGCTTGGTCTTATCGAGCTCGATGACATGCAGCGGATAGGCGTTCGAGGAGTTCCAATAGAGGAACCAGCGGCCCGTGTCCGGATCGTAAAAGAAGGCGGGGTCCCAGGGACCGGGTTGCACCGAGTCCGGCTTGGCAAGCACGGCCGCCTCGCGCGCGCGCGCCAGCGGCAGCGAGGGGAGCAGCCGATTGTAGAATTCCACGCGCCCGCTTGCCGGCTGCGTGAGCATCAGGATCGGCAGCGGGGTGGTCGTCGCCGGCAGGAGATAGATGGTGTCGCCCACGGACAACGCGGCGGGTGCCACGACGTCGGTCAGCGGCCAGCGCGTCGGCGTGATGTGACGCCAGGTGCCGAGGTCGTGGGACTGCCAGTAGCCGTCGCCGATGGTCTCGAAGAGATAATATTCGCCGCGCTGCACCACGATGACGGGATCGGCGCCGGAGCGGTAGGAGATGCCTTGGTTCTTCTGCTCGAAATTGTAGCGGTAGTCGATGTCGATCGGGTTGGCATACGTGCGCTGACGCCGAGGCGAGGTCTGTGCCGAGCCATGCGCGGCGGCGACGACGGTCAGCACCGCAGCAGCGTGTCGCGCCACGGACCTCATGGAAGGCTCCCTAACGGATCGCGCTAGTCCCCGAAGTTCGCCAGCCGGACCAGCTGGATGTCCGGCACTTTCGCCAGCTCGTCGAGCACGCCGTTCATGAGCGGCTGATCCACGGTGATCGCCGCGAGCGCGTCGTGCCCCGGAAACGGCACCCGCGCTTGGTGGTAGCTGCCGATGTTGATCCCCGCTCCGCCCAGCAGCGTGCCCACCCGGCCGATGACGCCCGGCACGTCGCGGTTCCGGATCACCAGCATCCAACCCTCGGGGGCCACGTCGACGTGGTAGTCGTCGATGCGAATCACGCGCCCGTGGCCATTCCCCAGCACGGCGCCCGCCACGCGCGCCCGTCCCCGGGCCGCTTCGAGCGTCACACCCACCGTGGTCTCGAACCCAGGCTCGGGGGTGCCCGTCTTGCGTGCGTGGCGCACCCCGCGCTCCTCGGCGATGAGCAGGGCGTTCACCAAACTCACCGGCTCGACGTTCATGGCGGAGAGCAGGCCTTCGACGGCGGCCATCAGGACCGGTCGCGGCGCCGCCTCGTCCTTCCCGCCGTAGTCCACCTCGACCGCGGTGACCGGCCCATCCACGAGCGCCAGCGCCAGCCGGCCCAGGCGGCGTGCCAGGTCGAGCAGCGGTCCGAGCCGGCGCAACAGGTCGCCCGAAATGCCGGGGACGTTGATCGCGGGCGACAGATCGCCGGCGAGCAGCGCGTCGCGCACCGCACCGCAGATCTCCAGGCTCACCCGCTCCTGCGCCTCCGCCGTGGACGCGGCGAGGTGCGGCGTGAGGATCACGCGCTCGAGCTTGCGGAGCGGCGAGTCGGCGGGGAGCGGCTCGACCGCGAACACGTCGAGCGCCGCGCCACCGATGCGCTTCTGTTCGATCGCCTCCGCCAGCGCTACGGCGTCCACCAGCTCACCGCGCGCCGTGTTCACGAGCACCGCGGTGGGCTTCATGAGCTGGAGCCGCGCGGCGTTGATCAGGTGATGCGTCTGCTCCGTGTGAGCCACGTGCAGCGTGACCACGTCCGCCTGGCGCAGCAGCTGGTCGAGCGGCAGCAGCTTGAGCTGCAGCTCCGCGGCGCGCTCGGGCGAGAGGTAGGGGTCGTGCCCCACCACGTGCATGCCGAACGCGCGCGCCAGCTGCGCCACGTGCCCGCCGATGCGGCCCAAGCCGACGATGCCGATCGTCTTGCCGCGGAGCTCGGTGCCCTCGAACCGCTTGCGGTCCCATTCACCGCGGCGCATCGCTTCCGCGGCCCAGGGGATGTGGCGGGCTTGCGCGAGCAGCAGGCCCATCGCGTGCTCCGCGGCACTGACCGTGTTGGCGCCGGGCGCGTTCATGACCGCGATCCCCCGGCGGGTGGCCGCGTGCACGTCGATGTTGTCCACCCCGGTGCCGGCGCGGGCGATCACGCGCAGCCCGGGGCCGTGCGTGAGCAGATCCGCGGTCACGCGCGTCTCGCTGCGCACGATCAGGGCCTGCGCGCCCCCGAGCGCCCGCTCGAGCTCGTCACGCGGCTTGCCGGCGCAGTTCACGACCTCGATCCCCGGGGTGGCCGCGAGCAGCTTGAGGCCCGCCTCCGTCAGGCGATCCGCCACCACCACGCGCACGCTCATGCCACGAGCCCGGCGAGCAGCGCGAGCAGCTCGTCCAGCGCCGCGACGCTGTGGTCGCCCATGTGACCGATGCGGATGGTCGACTCCTTGAGGGAGCCGTAGCCCGCGCCGATGGTCCACCCGGCCTGCTTCAGCGCCGCCACGATCGCCTTCGACGTCTTGCCGTCGGGGAGCTTGAGGCAGGAGACGGTCCAGCTGCGGCGCCCTTCGCGCGGCAGGTACGCGATGCCGTGCTGCTCGCTCCACCGCTCCACGCGACGGCGCATGGCCTCGTGCCGCTGCCAGCGCGCCTCCACCCCCCCCTCGCGCTCGATCCTGCCGAGCTGCGCCTCGAGCGCGTACAGCAGGGAGATGGCGGGCGTGTTGGTCGGCTGGTGCTTGGTCGTCGCCTCGAGAAAGCTCACCAGCTCGAAATACAGCCCGCGTCCGGGGAGCGTCCTGGCCCGCTCGACCATGCGCTCCGAAGCAACGCCCAGCGCGAGCCCCGGCGGGAGGGCGAGCGCCTTCTGCGAGCCCGTAAGGACGAAATCGAGCCCCCGTCCCCCGCCCCAGCGGTCGGTCTCCACGGGAGAGCCCGCGAGCGACGTGACGGCGTCCACCAGCAACAGCACGTCGTCGAACTCCCGCACGACGGCCGCGAGCGCTTCGACGTCCTGGAGCACGCCGGTCGAGGTTTCCGAGTGGACGAGGGTGACCGCATCCACGGGTGTGCGCCGCAGCGCGTCCCGCAGCATGTCGGGCTCGACGGCGCAGCCGAGCGGCACGTCCAGCCGGATGCATTCCTTGCCGCAGGTGCGGACCAGGTTCGCAAAGCGCTCGCTGAACGAGCCGTTGACGAGCGACAGGGCGCGGTGCCGCACGCCGTTGCGCACGGCCATCTCCATGAAGCCCGTCGCGGAGGTGGTGCCGACGAGCACAGGGCGGGTCGTGCGGAACAGGCCGGCGAGCGGCCCCTCGAGCCGCGCGAGCAGCTGCTCCATGGCGCCGGAGCGGTGTCCGATCATGGGACGCTGCATCGCGGCCAGCACCTCGGGGTGGACGTCGGTGGGACCCGGCAGAAAAAACCGCCCAAAGGCGGGGGCGGTGGCGACGGAGGCCGCGCTCATACGGCGGCGCGGGCGAGACTCTCGACGAGCCCCTCCTCCACGACTTCCTTCGTCTTGATGAGGCGCACGCCCTCGTCGCCCCAGTCCTTGAGCAGCTGCTCGGAGACGTCCTTATCGATGCCCTTCACGGCGTCGGTGACCACGAACAGGCGGGTGTGCGGTCGCCGCTCGAGCAGGCCCTCGATTGCCGCCTTGTCGCACACGTCGGTCGCCACGCCGTACAGCACGATGTCGTCCGGCGCCAGCACGTCGAGCACGGTGGTCACGTTGTCGTTGGTGAACACGTCGAACCGGTGTTTGTGGAACAAAATGTCTCCTCGATGCGCCCGCACCCGCTCGGCGAGCAGCTTGGGGTCGGTCCGCGCCGGCTCGATCACGAGCGGGTCGCGGAGCGCCGTTTCCGGAATCTTTTTCTGGCCGGGAGTGCCACGCAGACAATGCGGCGGGAAGGTGGTCTTCCAGTCCGGCGTGTCGGAGATCTCGGCGTGGCCCTTCACGTGGTCGTCGGCGCTTGCGATCAAGCAAATGCCGTGCCCATGCGCATAGTCGCTGAGGCGCTTCAGGTTGCCGATGATGCGCTCCGCGTCCGGCACGTACAGCTTGCCGTCGGCGTGCATGAAGTCGTACTGGGTGTCGACGTCCCAGAAGATCACACGGGGCATGGCGAGGAATCTCTTCGGGGGTACGGGAACGTGTCAACAGGATGGCCGAGGAGTGTCGCGAAGTCACGACAGACGGTTACAGACGCAGCACGACCGCGACCTCATCGCAGCAGTTTTGCCTGGGACAGCGTGCGCAGTCCGCCCACACCTTGAGCGGGAATTGCTCGCGCTCGGCGGGCACGAAGCCGAGCTTCAGGAAGAACGCGGGCTTGCGCGTCAGGGCGAGCACCTCGTGCAGCCCCTGCGCACGCGCTTCGGCGGTGAGCGTCTCGAGCAGCGCCCGGCCGACCCCCGCTCCCTGCCACCGCGGATGCACGGCGAGACCCGCGACCTCGGCGAGCCCACGCGAATAGATCTTCAAGGAGCCGCATCCCACGATCTCGTCGCCCGGGGCCGTGGCGACGGCGTATTCCTTGATGTGCCGGCACAGGTCGTAGTTGCTGCGCGGCAACAGATCGCCGGTGGCGACGTAGGGGGCCATGAGGGTCTCGAGGGCCGGGACGTCGGCGAGCACCGCGCCCCGCACCGCGACGCCGGGCAGCGGTATGGGAAGAGCGCTCACGCCAGCACCTGTTCCAGAATGTCTACAGCGCGCTCCAGATCAGCGTCCGTGACGACGAGGGGCGGGATCAGGCGCAGAACGCTCGGCCCCGCGGTCGCGATGAGGAGTCGCCGTTCGCGCGCCGCGGCGACGAACGGGGCCGCCGGCTCGGTCAGCTCGATCCCCCACATCAGGCCGCGCCCGCGCACCTCCGCGACGCGCGCGCCGCGGGCCGCCAGCTGCGCGAGCCGTGCGCCGAGCCATTCGCCCTTGCGGCGCACCTCGGCGAGAAACTCCGGCGCGGCGATCGTGCGCACCACGTCGAGGGCGACGCCGGCGACGAGCGGTCCGCCGCCGAACGTCGTGGCGTGATCGCCCGGCTTGAGCGCCGCGGCCACGGCGCCCGTGAGCAGCACCGCTCCCATCGGGAGCCCGCCGGCGAGCGGTTTGGCGAGCGTGAGCACGTCCGGCACGACGCCCGTCTGCTCGTAGGCGAAGAGCGTACCAGTGCGACCCAGCCCGCACTGCACTTCGTCGAAGATGACCGCGACACCGCGCGAGTCGCACAGCTCCCGCACGAACCCGAGCCACTCGGGATCCACCGGCCGCACGCCGCCCTCGCCCTGCACCGGCTCCACGATCACCGCCGCGGTGCGCGACGCTGACACCGCGTGATCCACCGTCGCCCAGTCCTCGCGCGGGACGATGCGGATGCCCGGGACGAGCGGCTCGAACGGCTTGCGGTACTCGGGGCGGTCGGTGGCGGCGAGCGTGGCGAACAGCCGGCCGTGGAACGAGCCGGAGAACGCCACGATCTCGGGCTTGCCGGACCACTTGCGGACGAATTTGAACGCCGCCTCGTTGGCCTCGGCGCCCGAGTTGCAGAAGAACACGCGATCGGCGAAGGAGCGCGCCACCAGCTCCTCCGCGAGCCGCTCACCCGCCTCGGTGCGGTACAGGTTCGAGACGTGGATCAGGCCGGACCCGAGCGCCCGCTCGATCGCTGCGCGGATGACCGCGTGATTATAGCCGAGCGCGTTCACGCCGATGCCGGCGACGAAATCGAGGTAGTGCGCCCCGTCGTCGGCGACGAGCTCCGCGCCGTTCCCCGCCACGAACACCGGTCCGGCGCGGGAATACACCTCGAGCAGCGCGGGGAGCGCCGAAGGGACGGTGGTCACGCGGGCTGCGGAGCCGGCGCGCGGGCGACGACGCGGGTGCCGGCGCCCGGGTCTTCCAGCAGGCGCAGGTCGCCGATGCGGACGCCGCGGGCGCCGGCGCGGAGCGCCGCGGTGGCGGCCCGGAGCTTCGCGGCCATGCCGCCCGCCACCGCGCCGCTCTCGATCAGCGCTTCCACGTCCTCGGCGTCGAGCGTGGGCCGCAGCACACCGTCCACCTGCACGCCGCCCACGTCGGAGACGAGCAGCAGCTCCGCGGCGTGCAGCGCGCCCGCGATCGCGGCCGCCGCGGCGTCCGCGTTGACATTGAGCGGCGGACCACCCGCTGGTGCCGGAGCGGGTGCCATCGGCGCGATCACCGGGGTCAGGCCCGCGAGCAGGAAGCTCTCGAGCAGGCCGGCGCGCACGTGTGCGATCTCCCCCACCATGCCGAGCCCGCCCCCGGCCGGGCGGGCGACCAGGAGCCCGCCGTCCACACCCGACAACCCGACGGCGTCGAGGCCCGCAGCGCGCAACTCGGCGACCACCTGGCGGTTCACCGGGCCGCCCAGCACGAGCTCCACCACCTCCGCGATTTCGGGAGTCGTGACACGCACGCCGTCCCGCTGCTCGACCGTGAGGCCGAGCCTGCGGGACAGCGCGCTGATCGCGCGCCCGCCACCGTGCACCACGACCACCGGATCGAGGCGCACCAGCGCCCGGGCGCAGGCCGCGAGCCAGCCGGGACGATCGAGCTCATTGCCGCCCAGCTTCACGACGCGCGCGCTCAGCATACCAGTCCCGCCGTCTCGGGCAGCCCGAGCATCACGTTCATGTTCTGAATCGCCTGTCCCGCGGCGCCCTTCACGAGGTTGTCGATCGCCGCGATCACCGTGAGTCGCGGGCGCCGCACGTTGGCCACCGCCGCCACGCCGATCGCGACCCGGTTGCGGTAGACGACATCCTTGAGCGACGGCAGGGCGCCGCGCAGCACCGTCACGCACGGCTCGGCGGCGTACACCGCGTCGTAGATTCCCTCGGCGGTCGCCTGGTCCACCGCCCGGGTCAAAGGCACGTGGATGGTCTCGAGAATGCCCCGCTTCACCGGGAGCAGATGGGGCGTGAAGACCAGGTCGCCCGTGAAACCGCCTTCGCGCGCCAGCGTGGCCTTGAGCTCGGGGAGGTGGCGGTGGTCGTTGCCCACTCCGTAGGCCCGGAAGTCCTCGGCCACCTCGCCGAACAGCAGCTCCCGCGTGGGCGTGCGGCCGGCGCCGGTGACGCCCGAGGCGGCGTCGATCACCACCTCGCGCGACTGATCGATCAGACCCTGGCGCACCAGCGGCAGCAACGCGAGCAGCGCCGCGGTCGGGTAGCAGCCCGGGTTCGCAACCAGCTCGGCGGCGGGGAGGCGGGGCCGCGTGACCTCGGTGAGGCCGTACACCGCCTCGGGCGACAGCCGGAAATCGGACGACAGGTCGACGGTGCGCTTGCCGGCGGCGCGCGCCTCGCGCACGTAGCGACCGGACACGCCGTGCGGCAACGCCGACAGCACGATCTCGGCGCGCGCGAGCGGCGCATGGTCGACCGGCACCAGCGTGACGCCATCCAGTGTCTCGCCCGCGCTCGCGTCCGCCGTGGCGAATACGAGCGACACCCCGGGGTGCCGCGTGAGCAGCCGCACGAGCTCCTGCCCGACGTAGCCGGAGGCCCCCAGGACGCCCACGGGCACCCGTGAATTAATATTCATTTCTTCGTAAAAATATACATTTGCACGGCGAGTGCAAGGGTCGTAGCCTTGGCGCCCATGATGCGAATGATCCGAACGATCCGAGCGCTCAACGCCCTGCTCCTGACGCTCGGCGCACGCGATCTCTCCGCGCAGGCGCCCGCCCCCACCCTCGCCCCCGCGCCGCGGCTGGTCACGGTCACGGACCTGTTCCGGCTGCGCGAGCTGGCCGATCCGCAGCTCTCCCCCGACGGCGCTTGGGTCGCCTACACGGTGACCGGCGCCGATTCGGCCGAGGACAAGCAGCCCGGCGCCGTGTGGATGACGAGTTGGGACGGCACCCGTACGCTGCGCCTCACCAATTCGAAGCAGGGGGAGAGCGCGCCGCGCTGGAGCCCGGACGGACGCTGGCTCGCGTTCCTGTCGAGCCGCGAGGACGAGCACACGCAGGTCTGGCTGCTCGATCGTTCGGGGGGGGAGGGCCGCAAGCTCACGAGTTTCGGCGGCGACGTCGAGGACTACGTGTGGGCACCCGACGGCAAGCGGCTCGCGGCGGTGGTCGGGGACGCCGACACGGCGAAACCCAAGACCCCGGCCGCGATCGTGATCGACCGTTTCCAGTTCAAGCAGGACGAGATCGGCTACCTCGGCAAGGAGCGGCGCCACCTGTACCTGGTCGACGTCGAGACCGGGAAGGGTACGATCCTCACGCCGGGGCCGTACGACGAGCTGCTCCCGGCATGGTCGCCGGATGGCCGCTCGCTCGTGTTCGTGAGCAAGCGACGCACGGATTTCGACCGCGACAACAACTGGGACCTGTACGTGATGGACGCCGTGCCCGGGGCGGTACCGCGTCAGCTCACTACGTTCGAGGGCTCCGACAACGACCCGGACACCGAGAGTCGCCCGGCGTGGAGCCCCGACGGTCGCTCGATCGCGTACCTGCAGGGCGGGCCCCCGAAGCTGATCTACTACGGGGTCCAGAAGCTCACGGTGGTGCCAGCCGCGGGCGGCACGCCGCGCCTGCTCACCGCCGCGCTGGACCGCAGTGTGACGAACCCGACCTGGTCGCCCGATGGGACGGCGATCCTGTTTCAGCTGGAGGACGACCGCGCGGTGCAGCTGGCCCGGATGCCCGCCGCCGGTGGCGCGATTGAGCGGCTCATCGCCGGAGCGCGCGTGGTCACCGGCTTCACCACCGGGCCGGGTGGGAGGGTCGCGGTGGCCGTCTCCACTCCGGACGCGCCGGCGGAGGTGTTCGCGGTGGACGGGGCGGGAAACGCGCTGCGCCCGCTGTCACGCCAGAACGACGCGTGGCTGAAGGAGGTCAAGCTCGCACCCACGGAGCCCATCACTTTCAAGAGCCGCGACGGCACGACGGTGAGCGGCCTGGTCGTAAAGCCGCCGGACTTCCGCGCGGGAACGCGCTACCCCGCGATTCTCCGTATCCACGGCGGCCCGGTGTCGCAGTTTCAGTACGAGTTCAGTCATCTGTTCCAGGTGCTCGCCGCCCACGGCTACCTCGTCGTGGTCGCGAATCCGCGCGGCAGCTCGGGCCGCGGCGAGGCATACGCGACGGCCATCTACGCCGACTGGGGGAACAAGGACGCGCAGGACGTGCTGGGGGCGGTCGACTACGTCGTCGCCCAGGGGCTGGCCGATCCGGCGCGGCTGGGTGTGGGCGGGTGGAGCTACGGCGGGATCCTCACCAACTACGTGATCGCCCAGGACCGGCGCTTCAAGGCCGCCGTGAGCGGCGCTTCGGCCTCGAACATCCTCGCCGGGTACGGCACCGATCAATACGTGCGCGAGTACGAGGCGGAGCTCGGCGTCCCCTGGAAGCATTCGGACGTCTGGCTTAAGCTCTCATTCCCGTTTCTGCACGCCGACCGGATCGTCACACCCACCCTGTTCCTGTGCGGCGACAAGGATTTCAACGTGCCGCTGCTCAACTCGGAGCAGATGTATCAGGCGCTCAAGAGCCTCGGCGTAGAGACCGAGCTGGTGATCTATCCGGGGCAGCGCCACGCGATCGGGAAGCCCAGCTACCTGCGGGATCGCATGGAGCGGTACCTGGCGTGGTACGACAGGTACGTGAAACGGTAGGGGCGCAGCCTGCTGCGCCCGCACATCATTCGACGCGTTCCAGCCGCGGGCTGGGCCGGTAGCTGCGGCCAACCTTGGCGACGGGCTTCCCCTCCACCCGCACCACGTCCGCGGTGAAGTCGAAGCGCCCCTGGAACAGGCTCGACCCGACCCCGTACATGTCGACGGGGACGTCCTCTTCCTCGAACTGGCGGATCTTCTCGACGGTAAAGCCGCCCGACACGACGATCTTCACGAACCGGAACCCCTCTTTGTCGAGCGCGCCGCGCACGTTCCACACCAGCTGCGGGTTGACCCCGGTCGGCTTGAAGGTGCCCATCTGCGGAATGACCGACTTGTCGACCAGCGTCTCGGACGTATCGATGCGGACGCCGTACAGCCGCTCGCCCAGGGCGCGGGCGACCTTGAGCGACGTGTCCACGCAGTCGTTCTCGAAATCGACCAGGGTGATGAGCCGCACGCCCGGGTCCATGTGCTCGGCGAACTTGCGGGAGGCCACCACGGTGTCGCCACCGTACGCGGCGACGAGGGCGTGGGGCACGGTACCCACGCCTTCGGAGCCCCACCACGAGGCCTGCGCGTCGGTCGAAACCCCGATCGCGCCGGCGATGTGGGCAGCGTAGCCGTCGCCGGTCTGCACCAGCCAGTGGTCGTGCCGCGCCGGGAAGAACATCACCTGTTTGGGCCGCGCGGCTTCGACGACGCGACGCGTGTTGGTCCCCACCTTGGTGCGCCGGGCGAGCACGCCCAGGTAGAGCGTCTCCAGATGGGCGAATGCGTCGTACGGACCCTCGATGAGGAGCACCGTCTCCCACGGCTCGATCTCGTCGCCGTCGTACAGGGCGTACACCTGGAGCTCGTCCCACTCGGTGGAGCAGAGCTTGAGGATGGCGATGGCCTCGTCGATGCCGCCGAGGAAGGCGTGCGCCTTGCCGAACACCTGCATCGTCACGCAGGGGCGATGGTGGTCCTTGAGGAGCAGCTCCCGCGTGCGAACGAAGTACTTATCCGAGTAGTAGCCCTCCCGCATTCGCTCGACGGGAAGGTGGAAAATCGAGGGATGGAGCCGCGGCTTCCGGGACATCGCTGGATAATAGCGCGCTCACCGCACCGCCGGCCAGGCGAACGTGGCGACGAGCGTGTCGCCATCGACGAGCGCGAGGCGCCGGGCCACGTTGTCGAGCCGGCCGCAGCGCACGCGTGTCGGACCCGACGACCCGGGGACCAGCAGCCGCAGACACACGACGTCCGCGTCCACCGCCAGCGCGCTGTCGCGACCGGTACGGGGCGGCTCGGGCCGCTCGAGCGTGACGTCGAAATCGAACGTCTCGCCGCCCAGCACGAAGCTGACCCGCCGGCCCTGCGCCTCGGGGACGAAATCGACGGTACGCTGGCTGCTCGCGGTGTCGCCGCGCACCAGGCTCATCCGCACCGTCACCCGGCGCGGCGGAATCACCGCTTCGGCGTCGAACGCGACCGCGCTGTCGACGATCGTGACCTCCTCGCTCGCCCGGGTCTCGCCGGCGGCGAACTGACGGCCCACGGTGATCTCGACCCACAATGGCGGCCGCGTCGCGCGGGCCCGCACCCCGGCGCTGGCGGTCCCGAACGGATAGAGGCGGGCGGTGCCGCCCCACGGGATTCGCGTCCAGCCCCGGTAGCTGTCTTCCTCCCACAGGGGCAGGCCGCGGCGCGAGCGGCCCGCCGCGCGGCGACTGAAGAACAACGCGGCGAGGTTGACCGTGTCGGGCTCCGGGAGGGTGCCGAGCAAGCCGCGCAGCTCGGCTCCCGGCGCGCGCAGGGAGAGCCGCAGGGTCGTCTCCGGCGGGCCGGTCACGACGCCGCTCGCCAGCAGTTGCGTGTCGGCCCCGGCCGCCGCGGGCTGGACGACGCGAAGGCGATAGGTCACGCGGTAGTTCGGCGCCTGCAGCGCCGCCAGCAGCAGGGCGGCCGCGGCGACCGGGAGGCTACTGCGCCACGAACGTCGCACGCGTCGCCTCGAGCGGGCCTGCACCCGGTCCACCCCAGCGCCAGTGCGCCAGCCACCCCGCGGCGGCCCCGGCCACGAGGGCGAGCACGACCGCCATCGCCAGCGCGCGGGCGCGAATGCGGGGCCGGGGCACGGTGCGGGCGTGGGGCTCCCCCGCCGAGCGGGCGAACGCCACGCGCATCTCGAGGTGGCTGACACGCGCTTCGGCGCAGTGGCGGCACGAGGCGAGATGTCGTGCCAGGGCGGCGCTCTCGGGAAGGCTGAGCTCGCCGTCCAGCTCCAGGTCCACCTGGCGCACCCAGTCTTCGTGCATCAGGGCAGCTCCTCCCGCACGCGGTAGCGCAGCGCCCGGCGCTGCATCCAGCGGACGGCGAGTGCGTCCGCCAGTCCTCGGAACACGCGGTTCCACATCCCGTACTTGGTCTTGCCGTAGCGGCGGGGCCGGTGACGCACGGGCACCTCACGCACGCTGCCCCCCTGCATGCGGATGAGGGTGGGAAGGAAGCGATGCATCCCGTTGAAGAGCGCCAGCTCGCGCAGCGCGTCGGCCCGGAACGCCTTGAGCGAGCAGCCGGTGTCGCGGATCGTCTCCCGATTCAGGCGGTTGCGCACCCCGTTGGCGACCCGGCTCTGCAGCCGCTTCCAGCCGCTGTCGCGGCGGTCGACGCGGTATCCCGCGACCGCCGTGGCGCCGCTCTTGGCGAGCTCCGCCACCAGCGCCGGGATGTCGGCGGGATCGTTCTGCAGATCGGCATCGAGCGTCACGATCACGCGGCCCCGGGCCACGCGGAATCCCGCCGTGAACGCGGCAGTCTGCCCCGCGTTCGCGGCGAGCGCGACGATGTGCAGCTCGGGGTGATCGCGTTTCAGCGCCTTGAGCTCCTCGAGCGAGCCGTCGCTCGAGCCGTCGTCCACGGCGACGATCTCGTAGCGTCGCCCCGCGAGCGCGCGGCCGATTTCCTCCACCAGGATCCCCAGGCTCTCGCGCTCGTTGTACACCGGCACGACCAGCGACAGCTCAACGGGTTCGGACATAGGCGAGCTCGGGCGCGTCCGGATACCGGGCCACGAGCCGGGTGATCACCTGCTCCGCCTTGGCGACGTCGTGCTGATGTGTCCGATAGATCTCGGCGAGCCGGATGCCGGCCAGCACGGTGCGGTGCTGTGGCAGCGGGGGATCCGCGTCGAGCACGCGCTCGAGCATCGCCGTCTCGTCGTCGATGGTGATCGTGCTCCCGCCCGGCATCGCGCCGCCGGTCAGGGCGCCGCCGAGAAACCGGCCGAGCGGCTCGACCACGGATTCCAGCAGCGTGCCGAAGAAGCTCCACGCGCCCCAGAAGGAGAGCAGGAGCGCGACGAGCCGCCACTCCACATGCCCCTCGTCGATGGATACGACGACGAGCGCCAGGCCGACCACCACCGCCGCGGCGCCCAGCATCCCGCGTATCACCGCACGCATGCTCGGCGGATCTGCGAAGTCCACGAGGAGCAAGTTGACAGGGCCCGCCCGAGCGCGCAACCTACGCTCGACGTCCTTCAACCGGAGTGTTTCCGTGGCCGATCTGCTGTCACGTCGCGACTTCCTCGCCTCCGCCGCCGTCGGGGTCGCGGCCACCCAGGCGGGCGACATCCCCTTCCCGATGCGGCCGCCGCGTCCGCTGCCGCCCCGCAGCCGCTGGGCCGCGAAGCCGGTGGCGGTCTCGAGCGCCAACGGGTTACGGGCGGTGCAGAAGGCGTTCGACATGCTGATGCAGGGTGCGGACACGCTCGACGCCGTGATCGAGGGGGTGAAGATCCAGGAGCTCGACCCGAACGACGATTCGGTGGGCTACGGCGGCTTGCCGAACGCCGCCGGCGTGGTGCAGCTCGACGCGTCGTGCATGCACGGGCCTACGAAGCGCGCCGGCGCCGTGGGCGCCCTGGAAGGGATCAAGACGCCGTCCGAGGTCGCGAAGCTCGTGCTCAAGTACACGAACCATATCTTCCTGGTGGGCGAAGGCGCCAAGCGCTTCGCGCTGGAGTACGGCTTCAAGGAGGAGGACCTCTTGACCCCGCACGCGCGCGAAGCCTGGCTGCACTGGCGCGCCAACCTGAACGCGACCGATGACTACCTCGACGTCCCCGAGGCCCAGGACATGTCGGTCCGGCCCACCGGCACCATCAACTGCGACGCCGTCACCCCGCAGGGCGACATCTCCTCCGTGACGACGACCAGCGGGCTCGCCTTCAAGATCCCGGGCCGCGTGGGTGACAGCCCGATCATCGGCGCCGGCCAGTACACCGACAACGACGTGGGCGCGGCCGGGTCGACCGGGCGGGGCGAATCGAACATCAAGGTGTGCGGCGGCTTCCTGACGGTCGAGTTCATGCGCCGCGGCATGAAGCCGACGGACGCGTGCCTCGAGACGCTCAAGCGCGTGACACAAGCGACCGAGCCCCGCCTGCTGGACGAGCGAGGGCGTCCCACGTTCGACCTGACCTTCTACGCCGTGAACAAGCGCGGCGAGTTCGGTGCGGCCTCGTTCTATCCCCACCGCTTCGCCGCGCACGACGGCACCGAGGCGAAGCTGCGCGACACGGCGCACGTCTACGAGCGGGCCGCTGCGAGCCGTTAGCGCAGCGCTCGCGCTGCTCGCGGCCGTGGCGCCGGCCGTCGCGGCGCAGCGCTACTGGCGCGACAATTTCTATCCATACCTCTACTACACGACGACCGGTGGCCTGTGGGGGGCGCTCCATTACGGTCGCTACAGCCCGCTCGGCTTCATCGAGCGGCCAGAGGCGAGCCGCGCGTCGCTGAGCGTCGACGCGGGCGCGGGGACGAAGGGGAGCTGGGCGCTCGTGATGGATGCCCAGGCCCCGGCGTGGTGGCAGGGGTGGCGCGCGCGCGGCACGCTCGCCGCGGTGCGCGACAATCGTCTCGGCTACTACGGGCTCGGCAACGATACGCAGTATTCCCCGGACAGCGTCGCCACGATCGGTGCGTACCTCTACCGCTTGAGTCGCACGCGTCTGATCGCGCGAGCCACCGTTCAGCATCGCCTGGTCGGGCCGGTGCGGCTGCTCGTGGGCGGCGGGCTGACCCGTACCGACTTCCGGGCCCTTCCCGGGCCGAGCGTGTTCCGCGACGATCTGGCCGCGGGACGCGTGGACCCGAGCACCGTCCCGTTCAGCGACAAGGTCGTGCGCGCGGGGGTCGTGCTCGATACGCGCGAGAGCGAGGTGGACCCGCACACCGGCGTACTGGTCGAGCTGCTGTTCGCGAGCGGCACCGGCTACACGCGCACGACCGGCAACGCGCAGGTCCAGGTGCGCCCGCTGCACCGTCTCGTGCTGGCCGGCCGGCTCGCGGCCGAAGGGATGGGCGGGAATCCTCCGCTCGCGGCCCAGCAGGAGATGGAGTCGAGCGAGCTGCCGTTCGTCGCCGTGGGCGGGTACCGGTCGCTGCGCGGGTTCTACGACGGGCGCTTCACCGGGCCCGGCAAGCTGCTGGGCGGCCTGGAAGCGCGCTACGCCGTGATGGCGGTGGGAGACGCGGTCGAGCTCAAGGTCGTCGGCTTCTACGACGCCGGTCGGGTGTTCGGGCCGGGCGAGGCGGTGCGGCTCACCACGACCGACCTGCACCGGGGCGGCGGCGGCGAGGTCGCGTTACGCCTGTTGCGCAATTCGCTCGTTGTCATCGGCTACGGCCGGGGGAGCGAGGGCGGGCGGCTGCTGTTTGGCACGACGTGGAGCTACTGAATCGCGGATGGCGGATTGCGGATTGCGGATTGGACGGTGCCGACCTCTCGACGCTCGTCATGCCAATCCGCAATCCGAAATCCCAAATCCGCAATTAGGCGTCCCGTATCTCGACTCCTCGCCGCGCCAGCTCAGCGACGTACGCTGCGAACGGCACGGCTTCGTCGGGCGTGTGCACCCCCTGCGTGGCGATCCGGCCATCCGCTTGCATGAGTCCGGTGATGGCCAGGGAATAGCCGGTGGTCCGCATCATGGCGCTGATGCCATGCGCCGCATCGTAGAAGTCGAGCAGCTGCCACGCGACTCGTCCGCCGGTCCTGCCACGCACCTCGACACGCAACGCGACCAGGTCGCGCCCGTCGGGCTTGGTCAGCTTGGGGGACACGGTCGCGATGAAGGCATCGCGCGGCACGATGCGCTTGCCGTCCACCGTGACGGGCGTGAGATCGAGGAGCCCGAGCTCGCGGATCGGCCGCATGATCGCGACGTGCCCGGGGTAGCGCAGCGTCTTGTACTCCATGGTGCGGACTCTGCCCTCGTACGCCCACGGCAGGGTAGAGATGCCCCCGCCGGTGTGGAACGCTTCGAGCTCTCCCACCGGCGGCGGAAAGACGACGTGCTCGAGCTCGGAGAGCGCCTCCACGCGCGCCGGCCTGCCGTCGCGCAGCACCCACGAGGGCGTCGTGTAGTAATCGAGCGCGCCGGCCAGCGAGTACACGATCTGATAATTGAGCGGTGGCTCGGGATGCTGCGGCAGGCCGCCGACGTAGATCTTCACGACCTCGGCGTCCCCCACCCGGCGGATTCCCTCCGCCGCGAGGATGTTCACCATGCCGGGCGCGAGGCCGCAGTCGGGAATGATCGAGACCCTGCGCGCCTGGGCTGCGGCGTCGAGTGCCTTCTGCTGGAACACGATCTCGGTGTTGCCGCCCAGGTCGGCACAGGGGACGCCGGCGTCCACCGCCGCGCGCGACACCGCGAGGTTGAAGTAGTACGGCGCCGCGTTCTGGACCGCGTCGTGCCCGCGCATCGCGTCGCGCAGCGCGGCCTCGTCCTGCACGTCGAGCCGCAGCAGCGCCAGCCGTGTACCGACATGCGGCTGGAGCACCCGGGGAATGCGGTCCGGCTCGAGGTCGGCGACCGTGACCCGCTCCACCACGGGTTGCTGCAACAGATCATAGGCGCAGGAGGACCCTTGCAGGCCCGCGCCCAAAACCAACATGCGCATGACGCGGTTGCCTCCGGACGGCGTGAGGGAATGCGGCGGCGGAAAACTAGCGAGGCCCGGTCGACGCCGGAACCCCGGCGCGGGGTTAGATTCGCGCCGAGATGACCCAGGCCGACCTCACCCGTGAGCGTCTGGTCCGCGCGGCGCTCGAGCTGTTCACCGCACAGGGCTATCACGACACCACCACGCCCGCCATCGCGAAGAAGGCCGGTGTGGCCGAGGGCACGATGTACCGCCACTTCGCCGGCAAGCAGCAGTTCTTCAATGAGCTGTACCGGGCTTCGGCCCGCTGGGCCGACAAGCTCGTCAAGGACGCCGACGCGTTGAAGGTGGGGCCACGCGAGAAGCTGGCCGAGCTCGCCCGCGGGCTCGTGGCCGGCGCGGCGCGCGAGCCGGCCGTGGCGCGGCTGTTTTTCGTCCAGCGCTCCGACGATCTGCTGGACGAGGAAAGCCGCAAGACGGCGCGTGAGTTCCGGATCGACCTCGAGGGCGTGATCGCCCAGGCCAAGGCCGACGGTTCCGTGAAGCCGGGGGCCGCGGAGATCTGGGCCGGGGTGTGGCTCGCCGTCGTCACGCTCGCGATCGAGCGCGTCTCGGCGCGCGACTGGGAGGAGACGCACGCGGGAGTGAAGCTGGCGCTGGACGGGGCTTGGGACGCCATCGCCGCCCGCGCCTGAGTCGGGCGGGGCCTCGCTTCGCGACAAAAATACGCAGTCGCTGCGCGAGACCCCGCCCACCTCAGGCGTTTCCAGACCGCCCGACCGCCCGTCCGCCTGACCGCCGTAGCTCAAACAACTCGATCTCCGGCGGCGCGAACACGCGGATCGGCACGCCGACGACTCCGATCCCGCGGCTCACGTACAGCTGGCTCGCCCCGCGCTGAAAGTGGCCCATCACGTACTTCGTGATCAGGCGCCCGGGCGACCAGCCGATGAGCGGCAGGTACAGCTGACCGCCGTGGATGTGCCCGGCGAGGGTGAGCGGAATGCCGCGCGGCGCCGCCGAGTCCCACGCGCCCGGGCGGTGGGCCAGCAGCACGCGGAACGCACCCGGCGGGGCGGCGGCGAGCGCCGCGTCGACATCCCCCGTCTGCGGGTCGTCCACGGTCCAGTTGTGAGGATCGTCGATGCCGAGCAGCGCGAGAGTGGCCCCGCCCCGCTCGATCACGTGGCAACCGTTTTGCACGAACGCCTGCCCCGCGTCACGGCACCCGCGAATCACCTCGCGCTCCCCCGTGTAGCGGTCGTGGTTGCCCAACACCGTCACCACGCCGAGCGGTGGCCGCAGCTCCCGAAACGCACGCACGTACGCCGGAATGTAGGACGGCGAGATGTCGATCATGTCCCCCGTCTGCACGATCAGGTCAGGGCGAAGCGCGTTCGCCTGCGCCACGATCTCCTGCATCTTGTCCTCCCCGAGGTGGACGCCGGCGTGCAGGTCGGAGACGTGCAACAGCGTGAGCCCTTCGAGTCCAGCCGGCAAATCGGGGAACCAGAGCGTACGGCGTGTGAGCTGGGGAAGCCGATAGGCGCTCCAGATGCCGTAGGACGACAGCGCGGCGCCGGCGCCGGCGTACGTGTAGGTGGCGCGGGCGAGGAAGCGGCGGCGCGACAACTGTGCGCTGTGCGCAGTGCGCGGTTGTTCACGATTCGCGGCGGGATCGCGGTTCGCATCGGCGGCAACCGCGTACCGCGCACCGCGCGCCCGGCCCGCCAACCACCACACCCCCTTGCCGAGCAGGTAGACCGTGACCAGCGCGCAGAAGATCCATCCCAACAGCTGCCATGCGATCCAGGGGCCGGTGAGCGGGAGCCGGCCGACGCTCCACATGGAGCCGAACAGCGCGCGTTGCGCGACGAACACCCACGGCAGGTTGAACGTCGCGAACACCAGCGCCAGCGCGACCCGGATCACACGCGCCCGATGCGGGCGGCTGGGGTCGGGCAGGCGCGCCCGCAGGTAGAGGTACAGCAGGACCTGCGGCGCGACAAAGAGAAGGAGATAAATTAGGCGCGTGCTCACTCGCTCCAAGCTCCTGACCTGTCTGGTCGCGGGGTCGGCCGCGCCGCTGCGCGGGGCAGCGGCGCAACTCACCGCCCCCGAACGCGCTCACGCCCTCGCCACGGTCTGGGCCGAGGCCCGTTACAACTTCGCCTACTGGGACCGCGTGCGCGTCGACTGGGACTCGGCGCTGCGGGTGAACCTGAAGCTCGCCGCCGAGCCGCAATCCGACCTGTTGTTCTACCGCCGCCTGCGGCGTTTCGTCGCCCTGCTGGGGGACGGGCAGGCCGCGGTGCTCGCGCCCCCGAATCTGCGGTCCCGGATCGCGCGCCCGCCGCTGCTGCTGACGAGCGCGGCGCGCAGACCGTTCATCATGGACTACGCCGAGAACGACGAGATGCGCGTCGCGCACCCCGACCGGCTGGCCGAGATCGTCGCCGTCCAGGGCGTCCCCGCGGAAGCGTGGATCCGCGACTCGGTGCTCCCCGAAACCGCCGCGGCGACGCCCACCGACCGCTGGCAGCGCGCCGTCGCCTGGATGCTCCAGGGCGAAAAGGGCACGAGCCTGCATCTGCTCGTCCGCGTGCCCGGGGGAGATCCCCGGGGGCTGAGCGTGACGCGGTCCCTGTCGCTCAACGACCGCTGGCCGCTCGACCCACCCGCCTTCGCGGTGGACTCGCTTCCCGGCGGCATCGCCGTCGTGCGGATCGGCTCGCTCGCCGACCAGGACGTCGTGCGCCAGTTCGACCGGACGTACCCGGACTTCGGCGCCGTGCAGGGGCTCGTCCTGGATCTCCGGGCGGCGAGCGGCGGTCAGACCGAATACGCCTATCAGCTGCTCGCCCGCCTCACAGACCAGCCGTTCTCGGCCGTGCGCTGGAAAACGCCGCAGTACCGCGCGGCGTTCCGCGCGTGGAACCTGCCGGACTCCGCCATGACCTGGTACGGGCCCGACGTCGGAAGCGTTGCGCCGCGACGCGACCACCCCCCCTACGGCGGTCCGATCGCGCTGCTCGCGTCGAGCGGGACCTCCGGAGCCGCGGAAGATCTCCTCGCCGCATTCCGCGCGACCGGCCGCGGGGTGATCATCGGCGAGCCATCCGCCGGGAGCGTGGGCGACATCGCCACCTTCGCGCTCCCCAAGAACTGGAGCGTCCAATTCCCGGTCACGCGACACTCGTTCGCCGACGGGACGGAGTACGCGGGGCTGGGCGTGAAGCCCGACCTGCTCGTGGTCCCGACGGTGGACGACCTCCTGTCGGGCAACGATCCGCTGCTCGACCGGGCGCGGGAGTACCTGAAGGGCGGCAATAGGCGGCAATAGACGGCAACGGTTGCTGCCGCCTTATGCCGCCGTGTGCCGCCTTCTGCCGCCTTCTGCCGCCCTAGCGCTCGAGCGATTCCCGAAAGAACGACACTACCGCCCGCCACGCGCTGTCCGCGACCTCGGGCCGCTCGCGCGTGCGCAGGAACCCATGGCCGACGCCGGGATAGACCGTGTAGTGGTAGCTCTTGTGGTAGGTCCGGATCGCCGCGTCCACATCCGGCAGCCCGGCATCGATGCGCGCGTCGTTCTCGGCGTACACGCCCAGGCCGCGGGCGCGGATGCGGGCCACGGCGAGCGCCTCGGGGCCGGGGCCGTAGCAGACGACGAAGCCCGAGAGCGAGGGGTTGTTCGTGGCGTAGCGGAAGCTCTGGCCGCCGCCCCAGCAGAACCCGATCACGCCGATGCGGTCGGCCCGCGCCGCCTTCAGGCGCCGTACGTACGCCACCGTGGCGTCGAGATCCTGAGTGACCGTGTCGGGGGCGAGCCCCGCGATGAGCTTGCGCGCCGAGTCGGGGGACGGAGGCGTACCGCCCCGGCGTGACAGCAAGTCGGGCGCGATCGCGACGAAGCCATCCTTGGCGAGCTGCTCCGTGGTGTGGCGGATGAAATCCGACATGCCGAAGATCTCGTGGATCACCACCACGGCCGGGGCCCGCTCGCCGCGCTCGGGATAGGCCAGATACGCGGTGAGGGTATCCCGGCCGCTCGCAAACTTCACATATTCGGCGTGGATGTCCGCGCGGTGGAGGGCGGTCGAGGGCAGTGGAAGGCGGTGAAGGTTGGGCAAAGCGAACAGCAGCCCCGCCAGTGCGACAGCCCCGCCGCCTACCTGCACCGCCCTCCACCGCCTTGCACCGCCCTTCACCGCATCAGTTTTCATCTCTCCCTCCCATTCGCGTACACGCCCACCAGCGCGGATTCGCTGGGCGGCATCTTGTCGCGGCTACGCAGCGCTTCCTCGGCGGCCCGCTCCACCTCCGCCGTGACATCCGCCTCGATGTCCGCGAGTCGCGTCGGGGCGACGCCCCGCTGCTTCAGGTATTCCTCGTACAAGCCTATCGGATCGCGCTTCCCCCAGCTCTTGAAGAGCTCATCCGGCAGCGTGTCGCGCGCCTCGCGCTCGTCATGAGTGGCGTGCCCGCCCATCCGAAACGTGTCCGCGACCAGCAGCGCCGGCCCCTCACCCCGACGACAGCGCTCGGCCGCGAGTCGCGTCGCCGCGTAGGCATCGAGCACGTTGTTGCCGTCGAACGCGCCACCCCGGATACCGTAGCTCGCGGCCCACTCGAGAAACTGGCCCGGGAGGTGATGGCGCTCGAGCGGGGTGCCCAGGGCCACCTGGTTGTTCTGGAGAATGAAGATTGCGGGCAACCGGCGGACGGCGGCGAAGTTGGTGCCTTCGTGCGCCGTCGCCGTGTTGGCGGCGCCGTCGCCCACCCAGGTGAGGGCGACGCGCGGCTCGCGCCGCAGATGAAACGTGAGCGCGATGCCGCTGATGACGGGCACCATGTCGCCCACGTGCGAGATGGGTTGCAGCACGCCGCGCTCCCAGGCGCCGACGTGCAGATCGCGGCCGCGGGAGGGCGAGTCGTCGCTGCCGAGATAGCCGCGCAGCATGTCGGCGACCGGCATCCCCAGCTCGCAGCACGCCGCGGCGTTGCGGATCATCGGCGCCACGACGTCGCCCCCCCGGCCGCGCTCCAGGGCGTGCACCGGCCCCACGGTGACGGCCTCCTCGCCCGTCCCGAGCCACGCCTTGGAGATCACTCCCGTGCGCACCCAGCGTTTCAGCTGGATGTCGTGCAGGCGGGCGCGCAGCAGCCCCGCGTACAGGGCGAGCAGCACCTCGGGCGCGAGCCGCGCGACGATGGCGGCGCGCTCCGGGTCGCGCTCCAGCGTCTCGCGGAAGGCGCGCACCAGCCCGGGGTCCGGCTGCCATTCGACGTACTCGGGCGGATCGAAGGCCGGGAAGCGCCTTATTTCAGCCGCTCCTTGATCTTCGACAGCAAGCCGCCCTCGTGGAACGTCGACAGGGCGTCGGCGAACTCGAGCGCGGTGGTGTAGCGGGCCTCGGGGTTCGACTCGAGCGCGCGTCCCAGCGTCCTTTCCAGACCATCGGGGAGGTCGGGCCGCAGCTGGCGCAGCTTGAGCGGCCGGCCGCGCAGCCGCGCGATCATCATCTCCTGCGCGTTGCGGCCGTGGAACGGGAGCTTTCCCGTGAACATCTCGAACGCGACGATCCCGAGCGCGTAGATGTCGGAGCGCGCGTCGAGCTGCTTGCCGCGGATCTGCTCCGGGCTCATGAACTCCGGCGTGCCGAGGATGATGCCCGTGGCGGTGAGCTTGGCGATGGCCGGGTCGGCGCGGCGCTCCTTGGCGAGCCCGAAATCCATGACCACGGCCCGATCGCCCGCGGGCTCGTCGGTCACGAGCATGATGTTCTCGGGCTTCAGGTCCCGGTGCACGATCTGCAGCTCGTGCGCGTGGTGCAACCCGGCGCATACCTGGCGCAGCACGGCGATCCCGGGGGCGACCGGCATGGGACCGGCCTTCACCTCGCGGTCCGAGAGCAGCTCGCCCTTGAGGAACGGCATCACGAGGTAGATCAGGCCGTCCTCGGACTCACCCAGGCGCAGGATGCGGCACACGTTGGGATGGTCGAGCCGCATGGCGAGGCCGGCCTCGCGCCGCAGCCGCTCGACCGAGCTCCTGTCGGTGGCGAGTTTGGGCGAGAGCACCTTGATCGCGACGTCCTGTCCGGTCGCCACCTCGCGCGCCAGGTACACGAACGACATACCGCCCTCGCCCAGCTTTTTCTGGACCTGGTAGCGCGAGTCCAGGACGTGCCCCGAGAGCGAGGAGGCGCGCTCCAGCCCCGGCTTGGGTTTGCTGGGCGTGCGCGCGGCGGTGCCGGGGGCGGAGGGGCCGGGAGGGGCAGGCGTTTTCGCCTGCACCTCGACCAGCATGTTGCCGTCGCGGGCGCAGAAGCGCGCGGTATCGGTGTACACCGTGCCGCACTTGGGGCAGCGCCGCTCGCTCATTGACGCACCAGGTTGCGCCCTTCGTTCTTGGCGCGGTACAGGGCCTGATCGGCCAGGGCCACGAAGCTGTCGGCGCTCGTGACGCGGTCGTCGGGGAACGACGCCAGCCCGATCGAGATCGTCAGGTTGAGAGGATCCTCTCCCGGATCGGCGAAGTCGTGGTGCATGACGCGGCGCCGCAGCCGCTCCGCGAAGAGCGCGGCGCCGTGCAGCGCCGTCTCGGGCATGACCACCACGAACTCCTCTCCGCCGTACCGCGCCGCCTGGTCGACCGAGCGTACTTCGCGGCGCAGGATCTCGCCAACTTGGCGCAGGACGGAGTCGCCCGCAATGTGGCCTCGCGTGTCGTTCACGAGCTTGAACCGATCGATGTCGGCGAGCAGAATGGTGAGGGCCAGGTTGTAGCGGCGCGCCCGATCGAGCTCGGCCTCGAGCTCTTCCGACAGCGCGCGCCGGTTCAAGCAGCCGGTGAGGGCGTCGGTCGCCGCCAGCTTCTCGAGCCGCTTCTTGTCCGACACCGCCGTCTCGAAATCGTAGGCCTTCTCGATCGCCGCCACAGCCGTGCGAATCACGGTCTCGGCGAACCCGGCGTCGGCGCGGGTGAGCGGCGGGTCCTCACCCGTGGTGCGGAGGAAGAAGACGCCCAGCTGCTGGTCCTTCATGGAGAAGGGAAGCGCCACGGCGGAGCGGGTCGGGACGGTGATGCCCTCGCGCTGCCAGCGCACCCGCTCGGCCTCGTACAGCGGATCGGTCGAGACGTCCTCGACCAGCACCGGTCGGCTGCCAGTGAGCGCGCGCTGAATCTCGGGATAGCGCGCCAGCTCGATCTCGAGGTTGCGGAGCATGGGGTTCTCGTACGCCGCCACCACCACGCCCAGCTGGTCTCCCGGCTTGGCGAGCACCATCGAGCACTTGGAGATCTGCAGCACGCGGGCCACGCGCCGCACCAGGATATGGTAGATCTCGTCGGGCTTGAGGGAGTCGGTGACCTCGTGCAGGATGTCGACGATCGCCGCCCGGCTCTGCGCTTCATCGCGGGCGTGGGCCAGCTCCTGCGCCGAGCGGATGTGCGCCTTCACACGCGCCAGCAGCTCGCGCACCCGGAACGGCTTGGAGATGAAGTCGGCGGCACCGAGCCCGAGCGACTTTACCGTCGCCTCCTCGGGCGGCATGGACGAGATCATCAGGACCGGGACGTCGCGGAACCGGTCGTCGGCCTTCATCTTGGCGAGCAGCTGCAGGCCGTCGACCTTGGGCATCATGATGTCGAGCAACAGCAGATTGGGACGCTCCTCCTCGAGCTTGCCGATGAGCCCTTCGCCCCCGGGGGCGACCACCACGTCGTAGCCGTTTTCCTTGAGGATCCAGGTCAGGGTGCGGACCAGGGACTGGTCGTCGTCGGCGACGAGGATCTTGGCGGCGGCTTCGGGGCTCAAGCGCCTTCAATCCTCGAGGAGCGCGGGGTCGACGTTGCCGCCGCTCACGACCAGCACGGTGGGCGGGACGGGCCGAACCGCGCCGGAGCGGAGCGCGGCCGTCGTCGCGGCGCCCGATGGCTCCACCGCGAGGTGGCCGTGACGCCAGAGAAACTGCACGGCCTCGCGCAGCGCGTCATCCTCCACCAGTACGACTCCCGCCAGCCGATCGCGCTGCGCGGTCAAGTGCGCGAAGGGAACGGCCCCCACGCTGAGGGTGATCAACCCGTCGGCGAGGCTCGCCGTGCGGTCGAGCCGCACCGGCCGGCCCGCGGCGAGCGAGCGGGTGAGCTTTGGGGCGCCCGCGGGCTCGACGCCCCACACCCGCGCCTCGCTTCCCGCCGCGGCGAGCCCGGTGACCACGCCCGCGATGAGCCCGCCGCCGCCCACCGGCACGACCACCGTGCGGACGTCGGGCAGCTGCTGCGCGATCTCCAGGCCTACGGTCGCCTGGCCGGCGATGATGTCCGCGTGGTCGAATGGCGGCACGATCGCGAGCCCGCGCTCGGTCGCGATGGCTTCCGCCCGCTGCTGGCGGTCCTCCGACGTCCGGCCCGCAAACACCACCTCGCCTCCCCAGCGCTTGACGCCCGCCACCTTGACGGCGGGCGCGGTCTCGGGCATCACCACGACCGCAAGGACGCCCACGAGCTGCGCCGCGTACGCCACGGCCTGGCCGTGATTGCCGCTCGAGTAAGTGATGACCCCCTTGCGCCTGGCGGCTTGCGGCAGACGGCTGATCGCCGTGTAAGCCCCCCGCAGCTTGAACGCGCCCATCGGCTGGAGGCTCTCGAGCTTCAGGTAGGCGTTCAATGGCTCGACGAAGCGCAGCGGCGTGCGCACCGCCACGCCGGCGAGCCCGGCGGCCGCCTCCCGCACGTCCTGGGCGGTGACCACGCTACTTCTTCTTGGCCTTCTTCTTGGGCTTAGGCGCGGCCTTCTGCTCCTCGTCCGCGTCGCCCTCGCCGTCGTCAGCCTCGTCTTCCTTCACGACCCGGGCCACGTCCACCACGAGATCGCCCGAGGTCAGGTTCATCACCTTCACGCCCTGGGTGTTGCGGCCGGAGATGCGGATCCCCTCGACCGGCACCCGGATCATGATGCCCTTCTTCGTGATCATCATCAGCTCGTCGTCGGGCAGTACTTCCTTGAGCGCGACGATGTCGCCGGTCTTGTCCGCCCGCTTCAAGGTGATGATGCCCCGTCCCCCGCGGTGCTGCACGCGGTACTCGTCGAGCTCGGAGCGCTTGCCCATCCCCTTTTCGGTCACGGTGAGCAGGGTGGACTTCCGGCGCACGACCACCATGTCGATCATGTGGTCCTTCTTGTCGAGCTCGATCCCTTTCACGCCGGTCGCCGTGCGACCCATGTCCCGCACGTCCTTCTCGTGGAACCGGATGCTCATGCCGTGCCGGGTGGCGAGCACGATGTCGTTCCGGCCGTCGGTGACTTGCACGTCGATCAGCTCATCGCCCTTCTCGATGTTGATGGCGCGGATCCCCACCGAGCGCGGGTTGCCGAACTCCGAGAGCACGGTCTTCTTCACGACGCCCTGCTTGGTGGCGAACAGCAGGAACTGGTCCTCGGAGAACTCCCGCACCGGCACGAGCGACGCGAGCCGCTCGTCGGGCTTCATGGCGATACAGGAGAGAATCGGCTTGCCGCGCGCGGCGCGCGCCGCCTGCGGGATTTCATGCACCTTCAGCCAGTAGCACTGCCCCTGCTGGGTGAAGAACATGACGTAATCGTGGGTCGAGGCGATGAACAGGTGCTCGACCCAGTCGTCTTCCTTGGTGTGGGCGGAGATGACGCCCTTGCCGCCGCGCCGCTGGCGGCGGTAGGCCGAGACCGGCAGCCGCTTGATGTAGCCGGCGTGGGACACGGTGATGACCATGTCCTCTTCGGCGATCAGGTCCTCGATCGAGAACTCGCCTTGGTCGGCGACGATTTCGGTGCGGCGCTCGTCGCCGAAGCCGTGCGCCAGCTCCGCCAGCTCTTCCTTGAGGATCTTGAGCCGGCGGGGCTTCGAGCCGAGAATCTCCTTGCACTCCTTGATGAACTTGCGGACTTCCTTGAGCTCCTCCTCGAGCTTGGTGATCTCCAGGGCGGTGAGCCGGGCGAGCCGCATGTTGAGGATTTCCGCCGCCTGCTTCTCGGACAGCTTGAAGCGCTTGCGCAGGGCCGCGTCGGCCGTGGGCACGTCCTTCGCCTTGCGGATGATCCTCACCACCTCGTCGATGTGGTCGACGGCGATCTTCAGGCCTTCGAGAATATGCTCGCGGTCCTGCGCCCGCTTGAGCTCGAACTCGGTGCGGCGCGTGATGACCGTGTGGCGATGCTCGATGAAGTGCTCGAGCAGCTCCTTCAGGGCCATCTCCTTGGGCGCCCCGTCGACCAGCGCCAGCATGATCGCGCCGAAGGTCACCTGCATCTGCGTGTGCATGTACAGCTGATTGAGGACCACCATCGGCACGGCGTCGCGCTTGAGCTCGATCACCAACCGGATGCCGTCCTTGTCGGACTCGTTCCGTAAATCCGAGATTCCCTCGAGCTTCTTCCCCACCGCGAGATCGCGGATCTGATCGTGCACGCGCTCCGGACTGACCTGGTAGGGGAATTCCGTTACGACGATTTGCTGCCGCCCCGTGGATTTCACTTCCTCGGCGTTGGCGCGGGCCCGGATCACGATCCGACCCCGGCCCTTCTCGTAGCACTCCTTGATGCCTTCGCGCCCGTAGATGATGGCGCCGGTGGGGAAGTCCGGGCCTTTGATGAACTTCCGCAGGTCCTTGATCGACGCGTCCGGGTGGTCCACCAGGTGAGTGATCGCCGCGACCGTCTCGCCGAGATTGTGCGGAGGAATGTTCGTCGCCATCCCGACCGCGATACCCGCTGAGCCGTTGACGATGAGGTTCGGCAACCGCGCCGGAAGCACCGTCGGCTCCCGCAGCCGGTCGTCGAAGTTGGGGACGAAGTCGACGGTGTCCTTGTCGATGTCCTCGAGCGTCGTCATCGCGACGCGCGTGAGACGGGCTTCGGTGTAGCGGTACGCGGCCGGCGAGTCCCCGTCCACCGAGCCGAAGTTCCCCTGGCCATCCACCATCGGGTAGCGCAGCGAGAACTCCTGCACCATGCGCACCAGCGAATCGTAGACCGCCACGTCGCCGTGGGGGTGGTATTTGCCGAGCACGTCGCCCACGACCGTCGCGCACTTCTTGTAGGGGCGGCCGGGTACGAGCCCCAGCTCGTTCATGGCGTACAGGATGCGGCGATGCACCGGCTTCAACCCGTCGCGCACGTCGGGCAGGGCGCGCGCCACGATCACACTCATCGAGTAGTCGAGGAACGACTCCTTCATCTCATCCTCGATGAGGCGCGGCAGGATGCGTTCGCGGGCGTTGGGTGCGGTCATTGAAGCCGGGGCTAGGGTCTAGGGATTGGGGGCTCGGTGACGCCGAAACTGGCTAAGTTGCCAAAACATAACCACTTAGCACAGGAAAGGCAACGCGGACTCGCTCCGTAACTGGGGCTCGAGACGGCAGTTAGGGGAGCCGAGTTGACCCTGAGTTGATGGACTGACGTCATCCTCCCGCAAGGCTAAAGCCTGGGCCCGGCCAGTACTGTGCTGCAGCACAGAGAGCGAAGCGGGGCCGCGGCCCGGCTTTGGCCCAGTCACGCCTCGATCGATACTACGATCTTCCCCAACTGCTCCCCCCGCTCCAGCCGCTCGAACGCAGATCGTGCCTCGCCGAACGGAAACACGCGGTCCACGACCGGGCGCAGCTCGCCCGCGCCCAGCAGGCGCACGATCTCGCGGTACTCGGCGTCGTTCCCCATGGTCGAGCCCATGATGCTCCACTGATACCAGAACAGCCGGCGCAGGTCGAGGGTGACGTGCGGCCCGCTCGTGGACCCGCACGTCACCAGTCGGCCTCCGCGCCCCAGGGAGCGCAGCGACTCTTCCCAGGTCGCCTCGCCCACGTTCTCGATCACGACGTCGACACCCCGTTTGTCGGTGACGGCGCGAACCTCCTGCGAGACTTTTTGCGTGGTGTGATTGAGGGTCACGTCCGCGCCGAGTTTCTGCGCCTCTTGCAACTTGGCGTCGCTGGAACTTGTAACGATCACTCTCGCCCCCTTGAGCTTGGCGATCCGCAGCGCCGCGAGCGCCACGCCGCCGCCGATGCCCCAGATCAACACCGTCTCGCCCGCGACGACCTGCGCCCGCGTCACGACCATGCGCCAGGCGGTGAGCGTCACCAGCGAAAATGCCGCCGCCTCGGCCCAGGTGAGCGGTGTCGCGAGTGTCGGGATGATGGCGACATTCTGCTCGGGCACCACCACGTATTGCGCCATCGTGCCGGGGAGGTGCTCGCCCAGAATGCCGTAGCGGCGACACAGCGACTGCTCGCCGGCGCGGCAGTACTCGCACGCATAGTCGGGGATTCCCGGGTTGATCATGACCCGGTCGCCCGGTCGCACCGACCGGACCTCGGACCCGACGGCATCCACGACACCTGCGCCATCGGCGCCCACGATGTGGGGGAACTGGTACTCGTGTGGCAGCCCCCGCACCACGAACAAGTCGAGGTGGTTGAGCGCCGCGGCGCGCAGCGCCACGCGGACGTGACGCGGGCCCAGCGAGCCCGGACCCGGCGGCTCGGGAACGTCGCCCTGTTGCAGCTGGTCGAAGCCGCCGGTGGCGTGGATCACCCAGGCACGCATGGCGAGGGCGCCCCCCTTCCCCCTCCCCCTACGGCATGAACGCGGGAGACACCATCTGCTCGGCGCCGCTGGTCGGGATCGCGACGGGCGCGCCGGCGCTCGCGCCGATCGGCTGGATGTACACGCGGAACACGTTTTTCTGAACCGCCACCACCAGGCCGAGCAGGTCACCCACCCCCGAGACCGCGAAATCCGTGACCATCAGATCCGTGCCCGCGAGCGGCGCGACCTTCCCCGTCGTCACATCGGCCCTCACCACCTGGGTGGTGGTGCGCCCTCCCTCCTTTTGCTCCACCAGATAGGCGAGCGTGCCGTCGCGCAGGAAGTGCGGTGCGCTCTCCTTGGCCTGCGGGCCCCGGGTGAACGGATGCTGATTGGTGCCGTCTTTCGCCATCAGCCAGACGTGATTGTTGCCGTCGCGGTTCGACACGAAGGCGACGAGCTCGCCGTCGGGCGACATGCTCGGCTGCGAGTTGTCGGCCGGCTCCTGCGTGAGCGGCACCGCGACGGAGCTGGTGATCGGCTGGAGGTAGATCTGGCGGTGGCCGGTGCGTTGCGAGTGAAACACGACCACCTGGCCGTCGGGGCTGAACGATGGGTCGCCGTCCAGGCCGGGCGAGTTGGTGAGCCGCGCGACGTTCGTCCCGTCGGCGTCCATGACGTACACCTCGGGCTGCCCGTCGCGGGTCGACGTGAATGCGATGCGGGAGCCATCCGGCGAGAACGCGGGCTCGGTCGCCGTGGCCGTGTCGTCCATCACCTTGCGCAGCTGCGCCAGGTTGGCGCGCTCCGCCGCATACAGCTGGTAGCGTCCGGAGCGCGTGCTCGCCACCACGATCTCGCCCTGCACGAACACTTCGGCGACCGCGTGCCGCCCGCCCGGCGCGGTCGCGGTGATGCGGGCGTGCCCGTATGCGGCCGTGGTCACCGTCCCGTCCTCGCTCACGGTCGCGACGGACGGATTGTCGGAGGCCCAGGTCACGCCCGTGGCCGGCCCGATCACCGCCCCCGATTCGTCGGCGAAGCTCGCCCGCAGCGGCACGCGCCGGGCGAGCGGCACCCCCAAACGGGACGCCGACAGCTTGAGCCCCGCCGCGATCACCCGGATCGGCCAGGTGACGGTGAGTCCCGGACCCGGGCCCTTCACGGTGAGCGTGGTCTTTCCGGCACGCTTCCCGGTCAGGGTGCCCGATGCAGGATCGAAGCCCGCGAGCGACGTGTCGGCAACGGTCCAACGGAATTGCGCCTCGGGGACTGGAGTCTTGTCGACCGCGAGCCCCTGCACCGTGACCTTCACGGTCCCCTGAATCGGGAGGGGGACCTCCACTTTGTACGTGGGGCTCACGGCCAGCTGCTCCACGGTGCGATGCACCACGACCTCCACAGTCTTCGTCTGCAGCAGCCCCGCGACTGTGAGCGTGGTGTGCCCCGGCGCCACCGCCGTCACGACGCCCGTGAGGTTGACCCGCGCCACGCTCGCATCCGCCGTGGACCACTGCAGCGCGAGCGCGCTGACCAGGCGCCCGCCTTGTGTCGGCACCGTGACGTGGAGTGTGTCAACGTCCCCGGGCGACATCACCAATGGGACGGGCTCTTGTACCGCGACGTCGCTCTGCTGCACCACGACGGGCGCCGTGGCGGTGAGTCCGGCGCTCGTCACCTGCACCGTGCCCTGTCCCGGCGCGAGTGCCACGATCACGCCGTTCTGATCCACGCTCGCGATGTCGGGCCGGAGCGATTTCCATGTGACCGGCACCGGCGCGGCGGGAGCGCCGTCGTCCTTGAGGGCGCGGGGCGCGGCGCGCGTGTTCTCCGAGGGGAGCAGATAGATGGTCGGAGGCTCGATGCGCAGCACCGCCGCCGGACCGGTGCCGGCCGGTTGGCCCGCGAGCGGATCCGGTCCGGGGGGCCCCGCCGGCTCCCCGGCGGGGTGAGCGGGCGCCGCGGGCGGGTTCGCTGCGGTGGCGGCCGCCGGAGGACCGCCCACCACCTGAACCGCCGCCGTGCCCTTGCGAGCCCCGACCCGCGCCTCGATGATCGCGACGCCCCCGCCTATTCCCGTGACGGTGCCGTTGTTGTCGACTTTGGCGACCGCGACGTTGTTGGACGACCAGATCACACGTGCAGTGGGAATCACATTGCCGACGCGATCGAAGGCGGTAGCCAGGAGCCCGTTTTTCTCCCCCACCTTGATCGTGACCGAGGGCGGAGCAACCTGGACTTCGGTGACGGCTTGCGCGAGCGCGACACCGGGCCACGCCAGCGCGACACTGAACAGGAGGCGACGAACGATCATAGCGGCGCGAACGTAAGTGCTCGTAAGTGCCCTTGTCAAGCTAACTTGTCGCGACGGGCCCGCACGGGAGCCTGGTCCAGCGGTGGCGACGCGGCGCACTTGCGTGACAGCATTCCCGCGGTAAGCTATAGGCCACGCCCACCGACAACCAGCAGAGGAGAGATCGTCCGATGCTCGAGCCAACCGATTTTTCGGAGAGCAGCTGGACCGGCCCCGGGATGATGGAGCCGCTGTATCCGCCGGCACCCCCGACGCCGCCCACACCAGCGCCGATGATGGATGAGCCGATGGGATCGCCGCGGCGGAAGCCTGCTGCCAAGCGGAAGGCGGCGAGACCCAAGGCGAAGAAGCGGGCCGCGAAGAAGCGGCCGCGCGCCAAGGCGAAGCGTGGCGGCAAGGCGAAACGGAGGAAAACGGCGAGACGGCGTCGCCGCTAGCACACGTCGACGACACACCGCGGGAGCGTCTTTCGGATGGTGGGGTCCATCTCCGCGAGACGCTCCCGTGCTACGTTAGGGACCCAAACTCGGGAGGTGCGTGGTGCGGGTTGTGTGGTGCGCGATGATCGTGGCGGCCTGTGCAGCCCCGCCCTCCGGAGACCCGCAGGTCGACATCCGGGCGATGCTCTCCCGCAGCGCGTCCGATTGGAATCGGGGCGACCTCGCGGGCTTCATGAGCGATTACGCGCACGACTCGCTCACGAGCTATGTCTCCGCCGGCCACGTGGTGTACGGCTGGCAGCAGCTGTTCGACCGCTACCAGAAGACGTACTTCGCCCCCGGCAAGTCGCGTGACTCGCTCGCGTTCGAGGAGGTTCGCGTCCGCCCGCTCGCGCCCGACCTCGCGCTCTGCACGGCGCGCTTCAAGCTGCTGCGGCGCGATTCCGTGACGGCCAGCGGGCCGTTCACGCTCGTGCTGCAGAAGCGCGGTGCGCGCTGGCAGATCCTGCACGATCACACGTCGGCCGATCCGAAGTGACGCATCCCGCTTCCCGCATCCCGCATCGCGGTTTCCTGCTGGTCCTGGCGCTGGCCAGCTGCAAGCCTTCCGGCACGGGCGTGATCGCGCTCGAGGGGGCGACGTTGATCGACGGCTCTGGGCGGGCGCCGGTGACGGATGCCGTGATTCTCGTCAAGGACGGCCACATCCAGGCCGTGGCGCGAGTGAACGAGGTCCCAGTGCCGCGCGGCGCCCTCAGGCTGAGCCTGATCGGGAAAACGGTAGTGCCGGGGTTCGTCGACGCGCACGCCCACGTGGAGCGGTGGGCGGCCGAGCGCTACGTGGCCTGGGGCGTCACCACGGTGCGTGACCTGGGCGCAGCGAGCACCGACTCGTCCATCGCACTCAAGAACGATTTCAACCTCGGCTCGGTGCTGGGGCCGCGCATGTTCACTTCCGGGGCGATGATCGACGGCGCGCCGCCCACCTACCCCACGGCGACCGCGGTACGCAGTCGTGCCGACGTGCGCAAGGCGGTCGACCAGCGCGCCGTCGCCGGGACGGACCTCGTCAAGATCTACACCAAGGTCACGGCCGACCTGCTGCCGCCGCTCGTGGACGAGGCATCGACGTTGCGGTTTCCGGTGGCGGCGCACCTCGGCAAGATCGACGCGCTGACGGCGGCCCGGGCCGGCGTCGCGTCACTCGAGCACATGGCGGGCGTCGTGCAGGCCGCGAGCCGCAACCCGGGCCCCTACCTGCGGGCGCATGACGAGTTCCTGCGCGGCTGGACGCTGGAGGAGGAGGGATGGGCGCTGCTCGACTCCGCCGCGCTCGAGGGGGTGGCCCGGGGGCTCGCCGCCACCCACGTCGGGATCGTGCCGACGCTGGTGCTGCACGAGATGCTCTCCCGCCTCGACAACCCCACGCTGCTGTCGCGCCCCGGCATGGAGGACGTGCCCGCGACGGCAACGAGCGTGCGCGACGTCGCCGGCCTGCTGCGGCGCAGCGGCTGGCGCGCGGGCGACCTGCAGGCATTCCGCCGGTCGCGCGCGCGCCAGAACCAGTTCGTACGCGAGTTCAAGCGCGCGGGCGGGCTCGTGGCCGCGGGCTCGGACGCCGCGAACCAGCTGCTGGTGCCGGGCCTGTCGCTGCACGAAGAAATGAGCCTCCTGGTGGGCGCCGGCTTCACCCCGGTCGAAGCCATCACCGCCGCCACGCGCAAGGGTGCGGAGCTGTTGCGCGCCGACTCGCTGGGTATGCTCACTCCCGGCAAGGTCGCCGATCTGGTCGTGCTGGACGCCAGCCCGGCGGCCGACATCGCCGCGACCCGGCGCATCGCGTTCGTCATGATACGAGGACGCATCGTCAAACCCGATTCGCTGAGGAGAACGTGGACAAGATAGGACTGGCCTTCGTGGCTGCAGCGATCATCGCTGCCTGCGGGAAAGGGGAAACGGGAAACGAGAAACGCGGCTACGATCTGGTTCTCAAGAACGGCTGGATCGTGGACGGCAGCGGCAATCCGCGCTACCGCGGGGACGTCGCCGTCCGCGGTGATCGCATCGCTGCCGTGGGGTTCCTGGGCGGAGCCCAGGCACGCGAGACCCTGGACGTGGCCGGGCTGGTCGTCGCCCCGGGCTTCATCGACATGATGGGCCAGTCCGAGATCAACGCGCTCATCGACAACCGCGTGTTCTCGAAGATCACCCAGGGGATCACGACCGAGGTCACGGGCGAGGGGGGCTCCGTGGCCCCGCTGACCGATCAGCTCGTCCTGGACGACTCGGATGCCATGAAGAAATGGCACTATCGCGAGGACTGGCGCGATCTGGACGGATATTTCGCGCAGCTGGCGAAGCAGGGCGCGGCTCTCAACATCGCCACCTTCGTGGGCGCGACCCAGGTGCGCCTCGCCGTGGTGGGAAAGGCGAACCGCGCGCCCACGGCGGCGGAGCTCGAGCGCATGACGGCTCTCGTGGACACGCTCATGCGGCAGGGTGCGCTGGGGGTGTGGACCGCGCTCGAGTACGCGCCGGCGAGCTACTCCAAGACCGACGAGCTGATCGCGCTGGCCAAGGCCGCGCGCCGGCACGGCGGCATATACGCGTCGCACATGCGGAACGAGGGTGTGCGCATCGACGACGCGCTGAACGAGCTGTTCCAGATCGCCCGAGACGCTGGAATCCCGGCGGAGGTCTCCCATCTGAAGGTGTCCGGGCGCAAGAGCTGGGGTCAGATGCCCCGAATCCTCGCGCGCATCGATTCGGCGCGGGCGGCCGGGCTCGACGTCACGGCCGATCAGTACCCCTACACCCGCGCGGCCACGGCGCTCGACGCGTCGATTCCGTCCTGGGCCGAGAGCGGCGGCTGGGACTCCCTGCTGGCGCGGTTGCGCGACCCCGCTACCCGTGCCCGGCTGCGCGACGAGATGGTCAACCCCAAGGGGACCGAGAGCTTCTACTATGAAGCGGGCGGCGGCGCCGGCGTCCTGATCACGGGGACGTTCCAGGACTCGTTGCGCTACCTCCAGGGCAAGACCGTCGGCGAGATCGCCGCCCAGCGGCACCGCGACCCCGTCGAGACGCTGTTCGACATCGTGCTCGCCGAGCAGGGACATCGCACCGACGCCGTGTACGCCGTGATGAGCGAGCCCGATGTCCAGGCGGCCATGAAGACGTGGTGGGTGGCGGTGAACACCGACTTCGGCGGCGTGGCGCCGGACGGCCCGTTCGGCACGCAATCCGCCCACCCGCGCGCCTACGGCACGTTCGCGCGCATCCTCGGCCACTACGCGCGCGACCTGAAGCTGTTCCCGCTCGAGTTCGCGGTGCGCAAGATGACCTCGCTCGCGGCCCAGCGCGTCGGGCTCTCGGATCGCGGTCTCTTGAAAGCGGGCATGGCCGCGGACATCACCGTGTTCGATCCGGCCGGTGTGGCCGACAAGGCCACGTTCGAGCAGCCGCACCAGCCGTCGGTGGGCTTCGCCTACGTGTTCGTCAACGGCCAGAAGGTGCTCGACCACGGGAAGCTCACCGCCGGCCGACCGGGGCGGGGACTGCGCGGCCCGGGGTACGTGGCGCCGGAGGCGCGCGGCAGGCAGTGACGCTCACGCGGCTCGTGTTCGCGTGGCTGCCGGTCGCGGTGTGGTTCGTGGTGGCCCCGCCGTTCGGATATCGCGGCGATGCGGCCGGCGGCCGGCGGTATCTCGTATGGGCGTACAGCCGCCGCGCCGTTACGGGACGTCTGCTCGAAGCGGTGGTTGTCACGCTCCTCGGGTCGCTGTGGTTCGACTCGCTGGGAAGCGGCGGCTGGTGGCTGCTGTTCCTTCTGATCGGCCTGCTCGTGGCCTACCCGCTTCGCTGGGGTGAACCGAAACCAGAGCTCGTCGTCGGCCTCATGGACACGGTGCGTTACGTGGTCGCGGGCGCCATTCTCGCCTGGCGACTGGGATAGGGTATCTTCGGGACTCCCGAGGGGGGACACGGAAACGCGTCGGTGAGGAATGACGGGCACTTAGCTCGGGGGATGCTACCCCTCAATACGCCTCGATACACCTCCCGTTAGCACAGTTCCGGCACCGGCGTCGCGCACCTTCCCCCAGGTTGCGACTCGACCGTGCCCCAGTCTTTCGTCGCCACCACAGTCATTACCGCTTGCTGTGTTCTTATCTGACTACGCTCGTCTCTTACTTCGCTTGCGAAGGGCAAATCGCCCACAGTTCTTGGTTCACTTTGCCGATCCCCGCGAGGCTGAAGACCATCGCCACCGGTCCCTTCTCGTAGGGTGTCACCTGAAACGCAACGCGGTCGTGCTGGGCAAGCCTCTTGACGAATGCCTCCACCTTGGCTCGGTCGCCTGGATGGAACAAAGCCGTATGGTCGCTCGACTCGCTCCAGCGCTCCTGCACGGCTGGTTCATTGCCGAAGCGGATCGTAACGCGGTCGTTGCCGTCGCCGAGGTAGTCGCCCGTCGCTAAGAAAGCATTCAGTTCTCCGCGTTTGCAGCGGATGACGAGCGTCGGCGGGTTCAGCGAACTTGCGCCCTCAGCCTGCAAAACGAACGTCACACCCTTCTGATCGGTGATCGGATCGCTTTCGACGGACATACCCCAATTCTCGATCGTGCTCGCACCGGCAGGAACCTCACGGGGCGTACCTCGTGTGCTATCGGGCTTGGGCTTTGCGAGCGCGTCATAACACTGGAGACGAACTGCTGCTACGGGCATGGCAGCGCACCGCGCGAGTTGTTCGGCTGATGCTTGCGCCTGCGTGGAGCGGGCAACAAGTACCAGTCCCGCGACTACGCCCAAGACGCGCATATCGTCCTCCGTTCCGACATATGGTCTCGCACTTATAGAGGCACCGCCCAACGGACAGCGTTTAACTTGCGGGTCCATCCGCGCTATCGGTAGGGCGTTTTTGCGACAGCGGAGGGCGGATTCGCGACAAGGGGCGCTATCCAGCGACCGCGCCCCACGATCCTGACGCCCCTCGGCCCGCGTCCCTAAGGATGGCAGCCGACGCGCTCGACTACGCATAGGCGCGCCATTGTGAGACGACATCTCCACCGTCGTTTGACATCGAGAAGACAAAAGCGTCAGACATCTGCTCCGCACCAGCAAGGAAGCTCCGAACTAGCGAGTGGACCTACGCGAAACGAGGCCCCCGGAGCTAGCACAGCCTAGCACAGTTTGCGGCGGTAAGTCGTTACGGGACAAGAGAGGATAGCGTATCTTCGGTAGACCGTATGTCCACAATTTCCATGGCCGCCATCCGGCTGACGCGCTACTCGCACGGCGCCGGCTGAGCCTGCAAGCTCGGCCCCGCCGAGTTGGCGCAGGTCTTGCGCCACGTGCCGGTCGCGACGGATCCTCGGATCCTGGTCGACGCCTCGAGCCGCGATGACGCCGCCGTGTTCCAGGTGGCACCCGATCGCGCCATCGTGGCGACGGTGGACTTCTTTACGCCCCTGGTGGACGACCCCTACGACTTCGGGCGCATCGCCGCGACCAACGCGTTCTCCGACGTGTACGCGATGGGCGCGACGCCGCTGCTCGCGCTCAACCTGGTGGGCTGGCCGCGCGAGGGGCTGCCGTTCGAGCTGCTGGGCGAGGTGCTGCGCGGCGGCGCCGAGGTGGCGCGCGCCGCCGGCGCGTTCGTGCTCGGCGGCCATTCGGTGGACGACCCCGAGCCGAAGTACGGCATGGTCGCGATCGGGGACGTGCATCCCGATCGGATCGTGCGGAACAGCGGCGCCCAGCCGGGAGACCTGCTGGTGCTCACCAAGCCGCTCGGCACCGGGGTGTTGACCACCGCCCTGAAGCGCGATCTCCTGACGGAGGCCGACGTGGCGCCCGCGGTGGCGGCGATGACGACGCTGAACGCGGGGGCGGCTCGCGCGATGCTGGCCATGGGCAAGAGCGTCCATGCCGCCACCGACGTCACCGGCTTCGGGCTCTTGGGCCACGCGCGTACGCTGCTCGAGGCGAGCGGCGCCGCGGCGGAGCTCACCGCCGCCGCCGTGCCGCTGTTGCCCCGCGCCCGCGAGGCGGCCGAGCGGGGCGCGATCCCCGGCGGCACGACGCGCAATGTCGAGGGCGTCGCGGACGCCGTCACCTTCGCGGGCGGCGTGGACGCCACGACCCGGCTGTTGCTCGCGGACGCGCAGACGTCGGGGGGACTGCTGATCGCCGTAGCCCCGGAGCGGGCCGACGCGCTCGTGGCCGCGCTCGCGCGCGAGGGCACGCTCGCGGCGGCGGTGATCGGCCGAGTCGTCGCCGGCAGGGCGGGCCAGATCGCGGTGCGATGATGCGGCGACCCCGAACGGGCAGCATCCCCGAATACACGAGGCTCACCCCCGACGCGCTCGATGCGCTCGAGCGGGCGGTACGGGAGCGGCGGCGCGTGGCGCTGCGACGGCGCGGCACGGAATACGTCGTCGTGGCCGAGCGGCTCGAGACCGTTGCACGCGACGAGGCGCTCCACGGCAGGCTGCCGATGACCGGCGAGCTGTTGGCGTTCCCGCTGCACGACCTCGAGTCGTTCGCGGTGCTGCCCTAGCTGTGTTCACACGCCTGCTGGTGGGCCTGGACGGCAGCCCGCGCGCCGATGCGGCGTTCGAGCAGGCGGTGCTCCTGGGCGAGCGGTTCCGCAGCACGCTGATCGTGGCGTACGTGCGCGAGGGCAAGCACGCGGCGGACGGGGCCGCCATGCTCGACCGGGCGCAGGAGCGCGTGCTCGCGGCGGGGCTGAAGGTCGAAACTGCGGCGATCGAGGGCGACGCCGACGTCGAGCTGGCCACGCTCGCCAAGACCGCGGACGCGGTGCTGGTGGGGCGTCGCGGTGTCACGACCGCGGAGTCCGCGCTCGGCCCCACCGTGGTCTCGTTGATCCGCATCGCGGAGCGGTGCGTGATCGTGTGCGGCGGCGTCCCGTCGCAGATGCGGTCGATCGCCGTCGCGTGGGACGGGCGCGAAACGAGCCAGCGCGCGCTGGAGCGCGCCATCCAGTTCGCGACGGTGGTGGAGAGCACCATCCACATCATTCATGCGAGCGACGACCGCGAGGCCGGGCTTCAGGTGGTGGGGGCGGCCGAGGCGGCGCTGTCGATGCAGCGCGTGCCCTTCGTCACGCACGTCGAGCCCGGCAGGCCGGGCGAGGTCGTAGCCCGCGTGATCAAGCAGACCCGCTGCGACTCCTTGTTCGCCGGCGCCCATCTGACCCACGTCGACGGTCGGCCCAGCGCCGTCGTCGTGTCGCACGCGGAGGAGATCCTGCTGCACACCGACATCCCGGTGGTCATCCAGCCCTGAGATGCCCGGTGCACCCACGACCCGCGTCCTGGTGCACGCGGACGAGAGCTGTCTCGGCAACGACGGCTCCAAACCGAGCCCCGGTGGCAACGCCGCGCTGATCGAGGCACCCGCCGGAGACAGCCTGGCGCGGTGGGACTTCTACGAATCCTCCCCCCAGACGACCAACAACAAGATGGCCCTGGCCGGAGCGATCGCTACCTTGGAATGGATCCGCCGCCAGTGGAAGCACGCCCGCGTCGTGTACGTTTCCGACTCGCAGTACCTCGTCAAAGGGATGAGCGAGTGGGTGGCGGGGTGGGAAGCCCGTGGCTGGAAACGCAAGGGCGGCGTGCTCGAGAATCAGGACCTGTGGAAGAAGCTGGTCCAAGCCGCGGCGGCGCACGAGATCGAGTGGCGCTGGATCGAGGGTCACGCGGGGCACGCGAAGAACGAATACGCGGACACCCTCGCGACCCGCGCCGCGGAGCGCCAGGAGCGCTCCAACGGCCTGGTGCCATCCGGCTTCGACTCCTGGCTCGTACACGAGCGGACGCGCGGGCGCTATCGGGACTACGATCCCGACGAGGAGCTGCATGAGCGTCCCTAGGGACGGCGTGGCCGCGAATACGCACGCCCTCAACCTGCTGCCGAATGGGGAAGCGGTTCCGCCGGTCGATCGCATTCCCCTGTACGAGGTGTACATGCGCATGGCCGAAGAGCTCGCCAAGCGCTCCACCTGCGTCCGGCTCCAGGTCGGGACGGTGGTGACGGACCAGCGGCTCGAGAACGTGCTCGCGATCGGCTACAACGGCAACGCCCGGGGCCTGCCGAACAAGTGCGACTCCGCGGTGCCGGGCAGCTGCGGCTGCATTCACTCTGAGATGAATGCGCTGGTCAAGGCGCCGGGCAGCGTGCGCGACAAGGTGCTGTTCGTGAGCGCGTCGCCCTGCGTCATGTGCGCCAAGCTGATCATCAACTCGGGCGTGACCCACGTGTTCTATCGCAAAGCGTACCGCGACCCGTCCGGGATCGAGGTGCTGGCGCAGGGAAAGGTGACGCCCGTGCTGTACGACAAATGGGTGCAGGAATGGCGGTGAGAGAGAGTGCGGAATGTGGAATGAACACCTGGGGGATCCGTGATCAGACACGCTTCGTTGGCTTTGCTCGTCGCTGCAGCCGCACCGCTGTCGGCGCAATCGCTCCTGTACCGACCCCCCAACCTCGGCGGGACGTGGGTGCCTGACCCCAGCGTGGTGCAATTCAACTTCGTGCACCGCTTCTACGTCGCCGATGCCAGCGGCGCGCACAAGATCACGAACTTTCCCACGTTCACCTTCGCCCTGGGACTCGGCAACGAACTTGGAATCGGAATGCACTACGGCACGAATTCCTTTGTGGTGCAGAACCCCTACCGGCCCAACGAGACCGAAGTGTACGCCCGCTGGCGGGTGATCGGGACGGAAGGGAAACAGGGCTTCGCCGTCTCGTTTACGCCGGCGTACAACTTCGCGGCGCACTCGGCGGACGGGGAGCTGGGCGTCGACTACACGATCGGTCGGCTGACGCTGTCGGGCGCGGCTCGCGGCATGTCCAAGGCGTTCGGCATCGACACCGCACGCGCCGCGTTCGCGGGCGGCGCCGCGGCCCGGTTGACGGATTACATCGCTGTGAGTGCGGACGTCGGCTCATTCGTGACGCCGACGGTGCGCGCGGCATGGAGCGTGGCGCTCAATGTCCTGATCCCGGGCTCACCGCACACCTTCTCGTTCCAGGCGAGCAACGCCACCACGAGCACCATCGAGGGAAATTCGATCGGCTTCGGAAAGATGCTGTACGGCTTCGAGTTCACCATCCCGCTGCATTTGAAGCGCTTCGCGCCCTGGTTCCACGGGAAGCCCCGGCCCAGCGCGGTCGGCGACGTGGCGGCGCCGGTCGCGGCGACAGTGCGGCTGGCGGCGTACAAGTTCGCCACCGACACCGTCACGATCTCCGTGGGACAAGCGGTGCGCTGGGTCAACAATGATCCCGTGGAGCATACGATCACCTTCGACGGCGCGGAGCCGGGCTCGCCCCTGATCGCGCCCAACGGCAGCTTCATCCACCGCTTCGACAAGCCAGGCCGGTACACCTATCACTGCACGCCGCACCCGTTCATGAAGGGGGTCGTGATCGTGAAATAACGGGAAACGGGAAACGGGAAAGGGGAAACGGAAAGCGTGGCGGACGATCTGGATCGGTTGTTCGAGCGGTTGGTGAGCGTGCTGGCGGACGACGCGCCCGGTCGGCTGGCCGTGCCGTTCCCCGCGGCGGAAGTGTACGAGCGGCTGGTGCCGTACCGCTCGAACCGCTCGACGCTGAAAGTCGCCACGCACCAGGATTACGAAATGGCGGTGCTGCGCCTGCTCGCCGGTGAGCGGGGCTATGCCTCGCTCGAGCCGACGGAGGTGCGCGAGGCGCTGGAGCGCGAGGTCGCCGAGAAGAACCCCGACACGGGGCTGTTTCGCCAGTTCCCCGACGCGCTGTTGAGCCTCAACCGACTCGCCGCCGAGCGCTTTCTGCGGCGCGATCGCGCGTACGCTCCCCCCTCCCCCCCGCCCGTCAGCCCGGAGTCCCCCGAGGCCGCAGCGGATGACGGAGATGACGGGGGTGACGAAGACGTCGGGAAGGAGCAAGCGCCGCTCGCCGGCGCGGCGTTCGAGCTGGCCGAGCAGAGCGAGTCACCGCGCCAGTGCCCCTACTGCGGCGAGACGCTCCCCGGGAGCCGCAAGGTGAACTTCTGCCCGCAGTGCGGGCAGCCTCCCTCGGGCGAGCTGCGCTGTCCCGCCTGCGGCGGCGAGGTCGACGTGGGCTGGCGCTACTGCGTCAGCTGCGGGCGCGCCACCGGCTTCGAATGACGCACGACCACAAGATCGCGGTCATCGCGGGAGACGGGATCGGACCGGAGGTGATCGACGCGGCGATCCCGCTGCTCGAGCGGGCCGCCGCCAAGCATGGCTTCACGCTCGGCTTCGAGCGCCTACCGTACGGCGCCGACCATTACCTCAAGACCAAGGAGACGCTCCCCGACCCCGCCTTCCGATACCTGCGCGACGATGTCGACGCCATCTTGTTGGGAGCGATCGGCGACCCCCGAGTCCCGGGCAACGAGCACGCGCGCGACATCCTGCTGGGACTGCGCTTCAAGCTGGACTTGTACGTCAACTTCCGCCCGGTGCGGCTGCTGCATCCCGATCTCACGCCATTGCGCGGCAACGGCCGCCGCATCGACTTCGTCATTTTCCGCGAGAACACCGAAGGCGTCTATCTCGGGCGCGGCCGCATCGCCGGCACCGACTACGTAGCCGAGGAGGTCAACACGGCGGCGGGGGTGGAGCGCATCATTCGCGCGGCGTTCGAGTGGGCCAAGGCGCACGGAAAAACTCGCGTCACCATGAGCGACAAGGCCAACGCCGTGCCGGCGCACCGCGTCTGGCAGGAGACGTTTCGCCGCGTCGCCGCCGAGTTCTCGAGGGTCGAGGCGGAGCACCGCTACGTGGACGCCTTGGCGATGGAGCTGGTGCGCGAGCCCGAGCGCTTCCAAGTGATCGTCACGAACAACCTGTTCGGCGACATCCTCTCGGACCTGGGCGCCGGGCTCGTGGGCGGGCTGGGCCTCGCCGCCAGCGCCAATCTCCACCCCGGGCGGGCGGGCCTGTTCGAGCCGGTGCACGGCTCCGCTCCGCCGCTCGCGGGCAAAGGGATCGCGAACCCGATGGCCGCGGTGCTCACGGGCGCACTGATGTTCGAGCAGCTGGGGCATCCCGAGGCGGCACGCGACCTCGAGGACGCGGTGAAGCACACGCTCGCCGCGGGCGTGCGGACTCCGGATATCGGAGGGAAGGCGCGGACGGGCGACGTTGCGAAAGCCATCGCCGAGCGAATTTGAGCGCGCCCCCCCCGCCCCCCCCGCCCCCCGCGCGGGATCTGGCCCGCGTCCTCACCCTCCGCGATCTCGTGCTGATCGTGGTCGGCACGACGATCGGCTCGGGCATCTTTACCGTGCCCGGATCCGTGCTGCGGCAATCGGGCGGTGACCTGGGCGTCGCGCTCGTCGTGTGGGTCGTGGGCAGCGTGCTCGCGTTGCTGGGCGCGCTCACGTTCGGAGAGCTCGGGGCAATGCTGCCGGATGCGGGGGGCAGTTACGTCTATGTGCGCGAGGCGTTCGGCCCCCTCCCCGCCTTTCTGCTCGGCTGGACCCTGTTCCTCGCGATCAACACCGGGTCGACGGCAACGCTGGCCGTAGCGTTCGCGAACTATGTGGGCGAGCTGGTGCCGCTGACGCCGCTGGCGCACAAGGTCGCCGGCGTCGCGATGATCGCGGCGGTCACGGCCGTGAACGTGCGCGGCGTGCGGCACGCGGCCTCGGTGCAGAACTGGAGCACGGCCCTCAAGGTGGGGGCGATCCTCGCGCTCGCGCTCGCAGGCTTCGCGCTGGGCGACGGGTTCCATCGCCCGGATACGAGGGTTTTTACCACGCGCCTATCGCTCACGACTCTGTCCGCGGCGGGCGTCGCCTTGCTCGGAGTGCTGTGGGCCTACGAAGGATGGCAGAACGTGACCAACTCGGCGGGCGAGGCGGCCGATCCACAACGCACCTTCGCGCGTGGCATTGGCGTGGGCACCGCGGCGCTCGTCGTGATCTACCTGACGGCCAACGCCGGCTACGTGGCGGCCGTGGGCGCGTCCGGTGTGGCAGCCACCGACCGTATCGCGGCCGACGTGGTGCACACGCTGTTCGGCCCCGCCGCCGCGAAGCTCGTCACGCTCGTCATCCTCATATCGATCTTCAGCGCCGCCAACGGGCTCGCCCTCACGGGCCCGCGCATGTACTTCGCCATGGCGCGGGACGGCGTGTTCTTCCGGGCGCTCGCGGAGGTGCACCCGCGGTTCGGCACGCCGGCCTTGGCGGTCGCGGTCAGCGCGGGATGGGCCGCGCTGCTCGCCCTGTCCGCGACGTTCGAGCAGCTGTTCACCTACGTGGTGTTCGCGAGCTGGATGTTCGCGGCGCTCGCGGCGGCGAGCGTGTTCGTGCTGCGCCGGCGCCGTCCCGACGCAGCGCGGCCGTTTCGCGTGCCCGGCTACCCGGTCACGCCGGCGCTGTTCATCGCCGCGGCGGTAGCGATCGTCCTGAACACCGTCGTGGCCCGGCCGGTGCAGGCGTTGATCGGTCTCGGGATCGTGGCGACGGGGGCGCCGGCGTACTTTGCGTGGAAGTGGTGGCGGAAGACCGGCGCGTAGCGATATTCCCGGCATGACCGCTCGCTCGATCGCGCTCGCTGCCGCGCTTGCCTGCTTCGCCGCCGTCGTCTCCGCCCAGGAGCTCCGCCCCACCACCATGGCCCATCGCTCCACGGTGTACGCGCCGCACGGCATGATCGCCACCAGCCAGCCGCTCGCCACCGCCGCCGGCCTGGCGGTGCTGGAGCACGGCGGCAACGCCATCGACGCTGCCGTGACGGCGGCCGCCGTGCTGAACGTCACCGAGCCGATGATGACGGGGATCGGCGGCGACGTGTTCGCGATCGTGTGGTCCCCGAAAGACCACAAGCTCTACGGACTGAATTCGAGCGGCCGCGCCGGCCGCCTCATGACCCGGGACGCCGTGCTGGCGCGGGGACATCGCACCATGCCGACCGAGAGCGTCGAGGACGTGACGGTGCCCGGGGCCCTCGCCGGCTGGGACGCGTTGCTGCACCGCTTCGGAACGATCACCCTGGCGCAGGCGCTTGCCCCCGCCATCGGCTATGCGGAGAACGGCTACCCGGTCACGCCGGTCATCGCGCGCGACTGGGCAGCCGAAGCGGCACGGCTTGCGCGCGACGACGGCGCGCGAGCGACCTTCCTGGTGGACGGCACGCGCGCCCCGCACGAGGGGGAGTGGTTCACGAATCCCGATCTCGCCCGGAGCCTGCGGTTGATCGCTGCGCAGGGACCCGCCGCGCTGTACGGCGGCGAGCTGGGCCAGCGGATCGTCACCCGCGTGGCGCAGCTCGGCGGCTACCTCACGCTCGACGATCTGCGCGAGCATCGGCCCGAATGGGTCGAGCCGATTTCCGTATCCTTCAAGGGATATAGCGTGTGGGAGCTGCCGCCCAACAATCAGGGCGTGGCGGCGCTCGAGATGTTGCGCCTGGTCGAGCCGTACGACCTGCGTGCCATGGGGCACAATTCCGCTCCATACCTGCACCTCTTGATCGAGGCGAAGAAGCTCGCGTTCGCCGACGCGGCGCGCTACGTCGGCGAGCCGACCGCGATGCGGACGCCGGCGACCGCACTGCTCGACGACCGCTTTGTCGCGGCGCGCCGCGCCTTGATCGACCCGCACCACGCCGCCGATCGTCCCGAGCCGGGAGCGGCGCTCACGGCGAGCGAGACCATCTATCTCACCGTCGCCGACAGCGCCGGCAACATGGTGTCGTTCATCAACTCGTTGTTCGATGCCTTCGGGTCGGGTGTCGTCGTGCCGGGGACCGGGTTCGCGCTGCAGGACCGCGGCGCGGGCTTCACGCTCGAGCAGGGTCTCCCGAACACCGTAGCGCCGGGGAAGCGCCCGTTCCACACGCTCATCCCAGCGTTCGTGACGAAGCGCGACGCACAGGGTGTCGAGCAGCCCTGGATGAGCTTCGGAGTGATGGGCGGCTCGATGCAGCCCCAGGGTCACCTGCAGCTGCTGCTCAATCTGCTGGTCTTCGGGATGGACCTGCAGGATGCCGTCGACGCTCCACGGTTCCGCCACCTGGACGGGCGGCGCGTCGCCCTGGAGGCGCCGGTTGGCGAGCCCGTGCGGAGCACGCTGACGGCGCTGGGGCAAGTGATCGTGGACGAGCGCGCCGTCGCGTTCGGCGGCGCGCAGGCGATCATGCGGCTGCCGCGCGGCTACGCAGCGGGGTCGGATCCGCGCAAAGACGGGATGGCGGCGGGGTACTGACGTCAGTATCGACTGCCCGTGATGCTCCGCTCCTTCCACAAGACCATCGTGCTCGCCGCGCCCGCCGTTCTCTTCCCCTCGCCCGCTATCGCGCAGTCCCCCCGCCAGGCCAACCCCGAGCGCCCTACATTCGCCACGCATGCCTACGCAGTGGCTCCCGGCTACGTCGAGCTCGAGCAGGGACTCGCCGCCCGCGGCGTGGGCTCACTGCGTGAGGAGACGAGCTGGGACGTGAACCTGAAGCTCGGGGTGTCACGGCACGTGCAGGCGGCGCTGTTCGGGCCGCTGTATACGCGCGGTGCCGGCGGCGGCGGCGTGGGGGATCTCGGCCTGGCCCTCAAGCTGCGAACCGACGTGTCGTCGCGTGCGGCGCTCGCCATCGTCTCGAGCGTGACGGCACCGACGGGCAGCGCGACCCGCGACCTGGGTGCGGGCCGGGCACTCGGGGCATTGGTCGGCGTGGTGAGCGCCGACGCGCCAGGCGGGCTGCACTTCGACGTGAACGCGGGACCGCAGGCGATCGGGGCCGGTGCGCCGCAGTGGTTCCTGTCGCTCAGCGGGGCCAAGGGGCTCGGGTCGGCGGGAATCACGCTGGAAGTGTTCCAGCTCAGCGCCGGCGGCGCAGGCACGCGCCTCGCCGGGCTGCTCGGGGCGGTGACCGTGCGGCTCGCCGAGTGGGTGGTGGCCGACGCCGGCGGCGTGGCACGCACCGCGAGCGGCACGCCGGATCAGCTCTTTGTGGGGATCACCACGAACTTGGGCCGCGCGTTCTAGCCTGAGAAATCGGGCTGTCCCGGCCCACCGCCTACCGCCCTCCCCCGATCGGGCCGATATTCCCCTCGTCTCACGCGGAGCATTCCCCCATGAAGAGCCAGGGGTTGCTTCGGCGGCTTCGGCGTACGCTCAAGGACCTGTCGGCCCTCCCGGTGGAGATCGTTTGGTACGCGCCCTGAGAGGGCGCGCTCGGCCCGGGGTGCGCCCTTACAGGGCGCACACCAACGCCGAGCCCGGGCTCTCAGCCCGGGGACACGACAACGGCACGCGTGTGCGTTCTCTTCTCCGCGCCCTGAGAGGGGGTGCTCGGCCGAAGGTGCGCCCTTACAGGACGCGCACCAACGCGGAGCCCGGGCTCTCAGCCCGGGGAGACATCGAAGGGCTGACCCAAGCCGTAGCCCCAGAACACGCTAGCCCGTAGCGCCCTACCGCCCTCCCCCGAACGGGCCGATATTCCCCTCGTCTCACGCGGAGCATTCCCCCATGAAGAGCCAGGGGTTGCTTCGGCGGCTTCGGCGTACG